>JAEEGH010000374.1_pt1 | contig 226194 bp, 202 predicted proteins | sample 9134181 | NCBI WGS metagenome assembly JAEEGH01 (sample SAMN16246544, study PRJNA631951) | gut metagenome | biome: gut microbiome; feature: rumen; material: DP-attached | host: Bos | place: Iran: Karaj | collected 2018-10 | reverse complement strand
ACCTGAAACCCTATCGTGCAACGATGACGAATGCGGCGGACGGTTTTTTTGACGGCGGAGCCTTCGTTTCACCCGCTTCGCAGAAAATGATCCTGAATCTGCGGCAGGTGATCAAGGATGATCAGGGGAAGCCCATAGGACTGATCGGCGGCGGACCATTCCTGACGGAGCTTGGCAGTGAGCTGGCAGACGTAAAGGAAGGCGAGCTGGTGGGTGCCACCTTTATTCTTGCAGATTACGAGCAGGGAATCTACGTACTGTCCAACGATGAGCGATATGGCAGCTGTGAACCCATATCGCAGGAAGAACATGTGCGACTGATCGAGGAAATTAAGCAATCGGGCAAGGATCTGCAGGACTTTTATCAATTGGATGGCAGGAAATCCATCGTAACCATGAAAATGATGCCGAATTATAACATGGTTCTGATCATGTATCGATCCGTGAACGGCATATATGACAGCGTAAAGAAGACAAATATGGGAACGGTCATGGTAAACGTAGTGATCTTCGTTGTCTGTCTGGTGCTGATCATATTCCTGATGATTTTGGTTAATCAAAGATGCGATAGATTTGTTAAGGTTGTGGAGCAGATGGCGGACGGTGACGTCAAGGTAGAGGTGCCGGAGGACTTTATTCTTGATGAGCTGAGCAAAATCGCAGGTGCCGTTGAGAGACTGCGGGAAAAGCTGAGTACAACGGTTGATCAGATCCGGAACGAGGTTGGCTTTGTTGCACAGACGACGGATGAAGTGAATGACATGATCAACGCGAGCAACGAATCCACCAGCAGAGTGTCTGTTGCCGTGAATGAATTGTCTCTGGCATCTAGCCAGATGGCGGAGGACGTGCAGGAAGTCAATACGCAGATTGGCGTCATGAGCGATAACATCAATGATATAGTGAATGCCGTTGATTCCTTAAGCAAATCCGCAAAGGAAATGGATAAGGCAAATGATGACGCCGCAAATTATATCACTTCGATGGAAAGAAGCTCGAATCAGTCAGCAGATTACATTCGCAACGTAAATGAGCAGATCCGCAATACAAATACGGCCGTTGGCAAGATTTCTGAAGCCATTGACATGATCAAGGAAATCGCGGATCAGACGAACCTGCTTTCACTGAATGCTTCCATTGAGGCGGCGCGTGCGGGAGAAGCAGGAAAGGGCTTTGCAGTCGTTGCTGAGGAGATTAAGAAGCTTGCGGATCAGAGTAATGACAGTGCCGTTGAAATTCAGATGATTGCTGAGGAAATCATTACGAAGTCCTCCGGGACGATGGCACTTTCTAAGGACGTTGAGAAATCGTTGGAGCAGGAGAAGGGAATTCTGACGGAGACGAAGAATTGCTTCGCAACGTTGTCGAGTGAGATTACGAGGTCCGTGGACGAGATCGAAAGCATCAGCGCCAAGACAGTATCGCTTGAGGGCATTCGCAATGACATCATCGACAAGGTGACGAGCCTGTCCGCAATCTCGCAGGAAAACACGGCCTCCAATGAAGAGGTATCAAACTCCATGAAGAGCATTGTGGAGAACATTGAAGTCATCAACGAGCAGGTAAACGAACTCAACAAGATGTCCGTGATGCTCGACAAGACGATGGATTTCTTTAAGGCTTAGATAGGGGTCGGGGACTGGGGATGTTGGTCAAGGTCAGAACTCGGGGCGAGGTTTGGATTGTCTTTCTGGTAACCTTTTAACCCAGAAAGATAATCCAAACCTTCCCCTCGAGAAACTTGTTAGTTGAGACATATGCCCAGTCCCCTCGAGAAATTTGGCTGGATAAGATGCATTCCCAGTCCCCTCGAGAATCTGACTCTTGCGGAAATGAATCATGGAAAAAACGGATCATGAAGAGGTGCTTCATGATCCGTTTTGTAATTTCAAGAAATCTCGAATTGCTTAGTAAGGTATCTGTAAGATTTCGAAAGGATTAATCTACTTTGGGCAGGGTGGAGAGGTACTTCTCGAGTTCGGCATCGGTGGGAATATAGTCAGTCATGGTGCCGTCGTTGTAGTTCTTGTAAGCGTACATATCGAAGTAGCCGGTACCCGTAAGGCCGAAGACGATGTTCTTCTCTTCGCCAGTTTCCTTGCACTTCAGGGCCTCGTCGATGGCAACCTTGATGGCATGGCTGCTTTCGGGTGCGGGAAGAATGCCTTCCACGCGGGCGAAGGTGGTTGCTGCCTCAAATACGGAGGTCTGCTCTACGCTGCGAGCCTTGATCAGACCCTGATCGTACAGCTCAGAAACGACTGAGCTCATGCCATGATAACGAAGACCGCCGGCATGATTTGCGGAAGGAATGAAGCTGCTGCCAAGGGTGTACATCTTTGCAAGAGGACAAACCTTTCCGGTATCACAGAAGTCATATGCATATACGCCTCTTGTAAGACTAGGGCATGAAGCAGGTTCAACTGCGATGATCTCGTAATCTGCCTCACCTCTTAACATCTCGCCAGCAAAAGGTGAGATGAGACCTCCGAGGTTAGATCCGCCACCGGCACATCCGATGATAGTGTCAGCTTTAATGCCGTACTTCTTTAGTGCAGCAATAGTTTCAAGGCCGATAACTGACTGGTGCAACAGTACCTGGGCAAGTACAGAACCTAAAACGTATCTGTAGCCTTCCTGACTTACTGCTGCTTCAACAGCTTCAGATATAGCGCAGCCGAGACTTCCTGTGGTTCCGGGGAATTCGGCATTTATTTTTCTTCCGACTTCTGTATTCATTGAAGGGGAAGGAGTTACAGTTGCGCCGTATGTTCTCATTACCTCACGACGGAAAGGCTTCTGTTCATATGAAACCTTTACCATATATACCTGACAGTCGAGATCAAAGTATGAACAAGCCATGGAAAGAGCTGTTCCCCACTGACCTGCACCGGTCTCTGTGGTAACACCCTTAAGGCCCTGCTTCTTTGCATAGTAAGCCTGAGCGATGGCTGAGTTTAACTTGTGGCTTCCGGATGTGTTGTTTCCTTCAAACTTATAATAGATGTGAGCAGGAGTCTTAAGCTTTTCTTCAAGACAGTATGCTCTGACAAGCGGAGAAGGACGATACATCCTATAGAAGCTTCTGATCTCTTCGGGAATATCGATATAGGGATCTGTTTCATTAAGTTCCTGGGATGCGAGCTCTTCACAGAATATGTGAGAGAGTTCCTCTTTTGTTACCGGCTGTAAAGTTCCGGGATTTAATATCGGAGCCGGCTTTTTTTTCATATCTGCCCTGACGTTATACCACTGTCTGGGCATTTCATTTTCTTCAAGATAGATCTTGTAAGGTATCTTTTCCATAATAATTCCTTTCTGTTAATAAAACTCAAACTATATAATTATAGCATATCTGGGCGTATATTTAAACACGATATCATCTAAACTCCGAAAGGTTTTTATGTGTTACATTCTTAAATGCTACAGAAAGAGCAGATACCGTAGAGTATCCCAAAAGTTCGGCTATATCCTCAAGTGAATGACCTTTTCTAATATATGAGACTGCAAGCTCGGATTTCATGAGTCCGATGTACTTAAGAGGTGTCATGCCCGTGTCCTTTTTGAAGGTTCTGATCAGATGATTTATATTGATGCTTAGGGCATCGGCAATACCTGCAACAGTAAGATCACCCGCGGGATTCTCATGGATATATCGAAAGACGCTGGTAGTGAGATCCGAATACATGCGATTGGAAACGAAGTGATCCTTCAGTTCATAAAAGATTATATTCAGATATGACTCAGCCACATCCTGGGGAAGATCGTTGAGTGAATAATCAAAAGTAAGTGCTTTAATTACTGAGTTGAGTCTTGGATAGAGATTAGGATCTATCTCTATATATTCCTTATCAAGAAAATTCCCGGAAGAAATAAAATCAAAGTAGATATGATCTATCGGATCTAGCGGAGACTGGGATGCCATGAACTCGGGATCAGCCTTAAAAAGATAGACAAAACCCGGTTTTAATGTGAGTTTTTCCTTGTATACGACATTCCCCTTGCAAATGTAATAAAAGCGATTTGCCACGTAGTTTGGGAAATAACCCCAGTTGGAAGGATTGTACAATCTGCCGTAGTGCTTGAGAATAACGCTGCTTTCCATAAGATACCTCCATTCTAAATATTATCCCATAAAAAAAGCTCAACTTACAACAATTTTCTATAAATTATGACCTGTCATGTGGTATACTTTAATAGATTGGTCTGTTTGGGCAGGGCGCCTGACACAGAATATAAGGAATCATAAATATGGAGGTAGAGCATGTATCAGGATGGTAAGATTTGGATAGGAAGATCAGGAGAGGAAGATATATATATTTATCCCAAGATGGCAAACAGACACGGGATGATAGCCGGTGCTACAGGAACAGGTAAGACTGTTACGCTTAAAGTAATGGCTGAGTCATTTTCGGATGCGGGAGTTCCGGTATTTTTAGCTGATGTAAAGGGTGATCTTTCAGGCATGTGTCAGGCGGGTGAAAACTCGGGTACTGTAGCAAAAAGGATCGAATCGCTTGATCTTTTCAGCAAGGGCTTTTCACTTCATGCATATCCGACTACGTTTTGGGATGTATACGGTGAGAAGGGAATAAACCTACGAACAACGGTTTCCGAGATGGGACCGCTTCTTTTGGGAAGGATACTCAACTTAAATGATACTCAGGCAGATCTTTTGACGATCATCTTTAAGATTGCGGATGATGAAGGAATGCTCCTTCTTGATACCAAGGATCTTAAAGCCATGATCAACTATGTATCTGAGCATGCTTCTGAATATGCAGCCGAATACGGAAAGATGACTGAAGCAAGCTTAAGCGTTATCATTAGATCCATTGTAGCTCTTGAGAGCGAAGGTGGAGAAGGATTCTTCATGGAGCCTGCGATCAGGATAGAGGATTTCTTAATAAATGAATATGACGGAAAGGGAAGGATCAATATCCTTGACTGTCAGAAGCTTATAAACAATCCTAGCATGTATTCAACATTTATGCTTTGGCTGCTTTCTGAACTGTATGAGAACATGCCGGAAGCCGGTGATCTTGAAAAGCCAAAGATCGTATTCTTCTTTGATGAAGCTCATATGCTGTTTGAAAGTGCAAGCAAGACACTGCTTTCAAAGATCGAGCAGATCGTCAAGCTCGTCAGAAGTAAGGGCGTAGGTATATATTTCATAACACAGAACCCTAAGGATATCCCTGATGGAGTTCTGGGACAGCTGAGCAACAAGATACAGCATGCTCTCAGAGCTTATACTCCCAAGGAACTTGAAGGAGCAAAGGTTGCTGCCAAGTCATTCAGAGAAAATCCTGAGTTTGATACATTCTCTGTTCTTACCGAACTTGGAGTAGGTGAGGCTTTAGTATCGGTACTTGACGAAAAGGGTATCCCTACAGTAGTTAAAAAGACCAGCATACTTCCGCCTCAGAGCTTTATGGGGATAATAGACAACGATACACGTAATAACGTGGTAAGAAGCAATCCCATGTATTCTAAGTTCTATGATGTGATTGACAGAGAATCGGCTTATGAGATACTTATGAGCGTTGCTCAGCAGAATCTTGCAGCTCAGGAAGCTAAGGCAGAAGCTGAACAGCAGGCTATAGCTGCGCAGGAAGCTTATGAAGAGGAAACTGAACCTGTTACTAACAGCAAGGTTAAAAAGCCGAATCCTAATCATCCTGGCAAAGCATCTAAAGCTGAAAAAGAAAGCGCTAAGCCTGCAAAGAAGGAAAGCGATACGGCTAAAGCATACAAGCGTGCTGCAAAGAGTGTCGCAAGCACGGCTACCGGAACTATCGGCAGGGAGATAGGAAATTCCATCGGATCTAGTTTCGGAAAATTCGGTAAGAAGCTTGGGGGTAATGTCGGAGCTTCTATCGGTAGAAATCTAATGGGGATAATGTTTAAGTAATGGCAACTGATTTTCTGTTTCATAAACTGTACGAATTTATATTTCTATTTGCTGTGCCAGTAGGGATACTCGTAAAAGCATTCCTTAGAAAAAGATTTATGACAAGCTTTTCTTTGGTTTACTATATGATGAGTATTCCGCTCATTGGTTTATTCGAAGGACCTGTGTTCTCGATTTCATATGTAGTAGCCTTTTTAGTGTTTCTTATATGGTGGGCCAAGGTTTTTCAGCAGTACAAGGAAGAAAATCCGAAGAATTATGAAGAATTCAGGTACTATTACAGCGAGTATTTTGCTGACGACCTAAATAATGACGGGATCAAGGATGCATTTGAAAACTGGGAGATAGCCCACGATCCGAGATTCTTCTGGTTGTTTGGAAGCAGAAGAGAGAAACAGAAGAGGGCTAGTGAAAGACAGGCCTATGATTCCGCCAGCTTTTTTAAAGATCCCTATACGAGTACCGCTAACTTTTTTAACCAGCAGGATCTGTATGCTCACCGAAGCAAAGAAAGGGCTTTTGAAGCAGAGTATAGAAGAAAGTATTCAAACCAGTCATCGCGTACGAGCGACAACAGGACTTACAGAAATACTCAGAACCAGACATACAGACAGCCCGAGCCCGAAAAGCAGATGAGTGATGTTGAGCGTGAGGTCGCAAAACAGCATGAATTCGCCAGAAGGCATAACCTAAGATACTTTGCAATGTGTAAATCAAAGTCAGAAGCAAAGAAACTTTATCATAAGTATGCAGCAAAATTCCATCCGGATAATGCCGTAACAGGTGATAAGGAAAAATTCGTCAGGATCGATGAAGAATATAACAGATTCTGCCAGATAAGCGAGATAAGCTGATAAGAGGTGTTTTAGCTTGAAAGACAATTGGATTGACAAAATAGAAAGAAAATACAGCAAATACGCATTGCACAACCTTTCACTGTACATGGTCATCTGTTTTGCGATAGGTTACGCACTTGCGATACTTCCTTCAACAAGCGGGATACTTGATTATCTGTCGCTCGAACCTTCAAAGATTTTAAAAGGTCAGGTATGGAGACTGTTCACCTGGGTGATAAGCCCGACAAGGCAGGATAATGTGTTCTGGGTACTGATATCGATGTATTTTTATTACAGCATCGGCAGAACACTTGAGAACGTATGGGGAGACTTCAGATATAATGTCTACATCTTTTCAGGATTGCTCTATACCGTTATCGGCGCCTTTATAATGTATGGGATACTAGCTTTTATAGGGGCAGGAAATGTTCAGATCGGATATCTGTTCACGACTTACTATATCTGTATGTCGATCTTTCTGGCATTCGCAGCGACCTTCCCGGAGATGGAGATACTGCTTATGTTCATCATACCGATCAAGGTAAAGGTTTTGGGCGTTGTTTATGTAGTGATCATGATAGTAGAGTGCATCGGCGGAGGACTGTTCATAGCAATACCGATCATTGCTTCACTGTTTAACTTTGTCATATTCTTCTTTGGCGGAAGAAAAAGGATCGGTATCACAAAAGCTCAGCAGACTATGCGTAAGGAGTTCCGTTCAAAAGTAAAAGCTGCGCCCAAGCCTGCGGTTACAAGGCATAAATGTGCAATATGCGGAAGAACGGATGAATCAAATCCTGAACTGGAATTCAGATTCTGCTCTAAATGTAACGGCAACTATGAATACTGCAATGATCACCTTTTTACTCATAAACATGTTGAATAAGGATATATATGAATCAGGAACTTGAATTTGCTAAAAAGATAGAAGAGATAAGAGAAACAGCCGCACTCCAGGGAAATGTCTTAAGCAGCAAACAGATAGAAGAAGCGTTCGCTCAGATTGGAATGTCAAGCGAACAGCTTGGACCTGTTTATGATTATCTTAAGACAAAGAAGATAGGCATAGATGAAAAGATCGATCCGGATGAGTTTCTTACAGAAGAAGAGATCGATTATGTTTCCATGTATACTGAAAGTCTGGCTGATCTGCCTGTATTGAATGATGGAGAAAAGCGAGCTCTTTATATGGCAGCGATGAACGGAGAAGCACAGGCAAAGAAGAGGCTCATCGAGCATATGTTAAGCGATGTGGTCGATCTGGCAAAGCTGTATACCGGACAGGGCGTATTCATAGAGGATCTTATAGGTGAGGGCAATGTTGCACTTACTCTGGGCGTTGAGATGCTTGGAGCACTTGAAGACCCAGATGAGGTTCCGGGGATGTTAGCAAAGCTTGCGATGGATGCCATGGAAGAACTCATAAGCGAAGAAGCAGGCAATAAAAAAGCAGATGACAAACTGGTTGACAAGGTAAACAAGGTGGCTGATGCGGCAAGAGAACTTGCATGCGACCTTGGAAGAAAGGTTACTGTCGAAGAACTTGTTGCTGAAGGAAAGCTTTCAAGGAAGATGATCGAGGATGCGATAAGAATAAGCGGCAAGAAGATAGAAGATATAGAAAGTTAAATGGCTGACAGAGATTATAAGCACGTAGTGCAGGATGTAACAAATATATACATAGGCGGAAAACTAAGCTATGGTGAGATGCTTGACCTTGATGAGATACCTTTCAAATTCAAGGTCATTTTGTCGCATTATATCTTAAAAGAAGTCTCGAGAGAAACAACAATCGAGAATCATATCTTTTTCATGAAGAAGGAAGATATGGCATATATGATCTTTAAAAAGATGAAAGCCAAATTCAGGCTTTATGTTTTTGACGAAGACAAGAAATCATATGTGGGCAGGGAGTACAAGATAGAAGATATTGTGGATGATGAATATCTGCATAAAAAGATGGATACCATATTTGTGGAAGAAATGCATCTTTATAAGATAAATCTTTTGGCAGTTGGCTAAAAAAGAGAGGAAAGATAATCAGTGCGCAAGATTGATTTTACAAAACTGGATAAATATGAACTGATCAGTTCACAGAAAATAGATGATCTTGGAAGTGAAGGCTACCTGTTAAGACATAAAAAGTCGGGTGCAAGAGTAGCACTGCTTAATAACGATGATGACAACAAGGTATTCTATATCGGATTCAGGACTACACCAAAGGACAGTACGGGAGTAATGCACATACTCGAGCATTCCGTGCTCTGCGGTTCAAAGGACTTCCCGGTAAAGGATCCGTTTGTAGAACTGGTAAAGGGTTCATTAAATACGTTTTTAAACGCAATGACATACCCGGATAAGACGGTTTATCCCGTTGCCAGCACGAATGACAAGGACTTTGCTAATCTGATGCATGTGTATCTGGATGCCGTTTTCTATCCAAACATCCTAAAGAGTGACATGACCTTTAAGCAGGAAGGCTGGCACTATGAGATGGAAAGCACTGAGGATGATCTTACGATTAACGGCGTTGTATATAACGAGATGAAGGGAGCATTCTCGTCTCCTGATGATGTTCTTGAAAGAGAGATATTTAATTCGCTCTTCCCGGATACCACTTACGGATTTGAATCCGGCGGAGATCCAAAGGACATTCCGAATCTTACATATGAAGCATATATAGATACATATAAGAAGTATTATCATCCTTCAAACAGCTATATCTATCTGTACGGAGATATGGACTATGAGGAAAAGCTTACATTTATCGATGAGAAGTATCTGAGTGCATACGACAGGATAGATGTGGACTCAGAGATTGCCACGCAGAAGAGTTTTGATAAACCGGTAGAGATCAGAAAGGCATTTTCAATAACAGAGAGTGAACCGGTTGATGAGAACACATATCTTTCCTACAATGCGGTATTCTCAAACAGCTTGGATAAAGAAGAATATATAGCGCTTCAGATAATAGACTATGCTCTGTGTACTGCACCGGGTGCAATACTCAAGCAGACGATGCTTGATAAAGGCATAGGAAAGGATATATACAGCTACTGCGAAAACGGCATCAAGCAGCCTTACTTCTCAATAGTAGCTAAGAACTCTGATGAGAATAAAAAAGAACTGTTCCTTGATACTATCAGGGAAGTTCTTTCTAATATAGTTAAGAACGGACTGGACAAGGATACGTTAAGAGGCGCTGTAAACGCTCTTGAGTTCAAGTTTAGAGAAGCTGATTTCGGATCATATCCTCCGGGACTGATGTACGGACTGCAGGCTCTCGACAGCTGGCTTTATGATGATGAGAAGCCTTTCATTCATCTGGCTGCAGGCGATACATTCAAGGCTTTAAGAGATAAGATTGATACCGACTATTATGAGAAGCTGATAGAAAAATATCTTTTGAATAATGAACACAGATCTGTTGTGATCGTTGTTCCCGAGATAGGGCTGGTTGAAAAGGAGGATAAAAAGCTTGCTCAAAAGCTTGCTGATTACAAGGCTTCCCTAAGCGAGAAAGAGATAGAAAAAATCGTTAATGAAACAGCGGCACTTAAGGCTTATCAGGATGAAGAGGATACTCCTGAGCAGCTTGAATGCATTCCTGTTCTGGAACTTAAGGATATAAAGAAGGAGACCGCGGCTTTATATAATGAGATGAGACAGATCAAAGGAGTAAGATCACTGTATCATCCCATAGATACTCATGGAATAGATTATCTCAGACTGATATTTGATATCACTGATCTGCCAAATGAGCTGTTCGGATATGCCGGAATGCTCAAAAACTCAATGGGACTGGTGGATACGGCAAATTATACATACGGTGAGCTCTTTAACCAGATAAACATAAAAACTGGAGGAATCGTACCTGTATGCAACATATATACCGATTCAAAGAACCTGGATGATACAAGAGTAACCTTTGAGTGGAAAGCCAAGGTATTGGAGGGCGGCCTCGATGCTGCATTTGAACTTTTGGAGGAGATAATCTTTACATCCGTTCTTGATAATGAAAAGCGTAACAGAGAACTCATCAGTGAGACCAAGTCAAGAACACAGGCGACCATGATGAGCTCAGGTCATCAGGTGGCTGTAGGAAGGATAGGAACATATTTCAGCAAAGGCGCCGTGATAACCGACAAGATCAGCGGATATACGAACTACAAGCTTATTGAAAAGCTCGATAACGAATACGAATCAGTCAAGGAAAGCTACAAAGATAAGCTCAATGAACTGGTCAGGTACATATTCAGAAAAGAGAATCTGATGTTTGATTTCGCAGGCTCAGAGAATGAATATGAGCTGTTTGAAAAGAAGGCTGAGGACTTCCTTGAGATACTTAACGAGCATGAAACAAAAGAAATTGTTTCAAAACCAGCATTTGATCCCACGCCCGTTGTTATGAATGAAGGCATAATGAGCTCATCTCAGGTAAACTATGTATGCAGGGGTGGTAACTTCATTCAGAAGGGACTTAAGTATACAGGAAGCCTGAGAGTATTAAAGGTTATCATGAGCTACGGATATCTCTGGATGAACGTTCGTGTAAAGAACGGTGCATACGGATGTATGAGCTCGTTCAGCAAGAGCGGAGACAGCTTCTTTGTTTCCTACCGTGATCCCAATCTGTCAAAGACTCTAGATGTATATGAAGGCATACCTGAGTATGTCGAAAGCATTGATATAAGTAGTAGAGAGATGACTCAGTATATAATAGGAGCAATCAGCGAACTTGACACGCCTCTGACACCGTCTGCGAAAGCTATAAAGTCGCTGAGTGCATATATGACAAATCTTTCTGTAGAGGACTATCAGAAGGAGAGAGATGAAGTGCTCTCTACAGATGTTGACAAGATACGTTTGCTTTCAGACTATATAAAGGCTGTCCTTGAAGAGGGATATGTATGCGTAGTCGGAAACGAGGAAGCGATAAAGAGTGAGAAGGATCGCTTCATCAACCTGGAAAATATGATTGAAAAGGCATGAAAAAGATATGGATAATATTAAAATGTTTAATGACTATGAGATCTTACTCACAGGGTTTAACAGAAACAAATATATAAAGAACATGGAAGTGTTTAAGGAGAAGTATAAAGATGACCTGAGTGCTCTTACTGATGGCGATGAGGGTATGTACAGGTCATTTGCCGAAGCCGTGTACAAGAAATATTCTTTTCTTGGCAAGGTCGGAAAGATGAAAAAGAAGGATCTGAACCTGTTCATGATCTATTATGTATTTCCCGCCATGCTTCTTAACGGTGGAAAGGATAAGGCAACAGCTGCCTGCGACTTATTGCTTAAAACATGGAACGATGTGTTTGGAACGGATATTAGTTATCTTGAATATGCAACCATAGTTGAAGGATTTAACAACAAGCTCTTCGGTGTGATATAAGGTGAAATAACAAAGGGAAAACCTCAATTGAGGTTTTCCCTTTATCAGTCTTAGTTTGATTTATTCTTCTATTATATCCTCAGGTGCAGCACCTTCGCCGGTTGTCATTACAGGCTCTTTTTTATCTGAATCATCGTTGGCCTTTGCAGCTTTCTTTGCAGCCTTAGCAGCCTTTTTTTCAGCTTTGTATTCTTTCCTTTCTTCCTTCTTTTTCTTGAGCCACTCGCGGATCTTCTTGTTACGCATGATGATGAAGCGAACGATCAGTAAGAAGATAGCTATCTTAACAAGTCCTACAAGGATGTAAGGAAGATCTATGATAAGGTCGATCATAAATTCTTTTGCATCGTATAAAACATCCTTAACACTGTGTGTGAATCCTTCGGAAATACGCTCCCAGGCTGTCTTGGGCTCGGTGGGCTCAACTACGGGTGTGTACTCGACAACTTCCGTGATATTGATGTTGACTGTGCTGTAATCAACCTGGTTGTCAAATGTGCGCAGCTGGCTTTCCATGCTCTCTATCTGATAACGGATATCTGTAAGATGATCCTCGATAGACATCATCTCTTCAATGGTATCAGCCTGTTTGAGATACTCCATGAGACGTTCACGCTCTGCTATCAGAACATCCCTGTGGCTCTGCATATCAACATATGTAAGTGTCACGTCACGAACCGATTCGGTCCTGTTTGTGATATTTGTCTGCTCGCCGATCACATTTACAAACTGATCGAGTTTTGCGGCCGGGATACGGGCAGTAAGAGTAGCACCTCTCGAGGAATTCTTATTTGAATAATAAGAATTGTTCCTGATGTCCATAAACTCTATATAACCGCCGAGAGAAGTGATCTCATCGGTAAGGCTTTTAAGCATCGCATCGTATTCCTTGGTCTCAACATTAAGAGACATATCGCGGATCAGTTTCCTGTTAGTGGTTGATGCATTCTCGGAAACGTTTGTATCTGATGTGTTTGCTGCAGCGGGAGCCGATTCCTCCATCTCCAAGTCATACATGCTGTCATCATATGATACCATCTTGGCCTGCGTAGCAGTTGCATTCTCACCCATATAGTTAATTGACTCATCCATTGTTGGAGATTCATAGTAAGCATCACTACTTTTATATGATGATGCCCCCGATGAACCGCATCCTGTGATATTAAGGGCTGTGACTGCAGCCAGTATCCAAACCAAAGCTTTCTTTTTCATAAATTATTCCTCCCAAATTTATCTGTGATATCCTGTTTTATCATCGCTTCTGATAAAGATACGAACGAAGATTTACAAATTTATGGAAAAAAAATAAAATTTTTAATATTATATTATAAGATGTGAGAAATATCAAAAAAGGAGAACTATGGAAGATAACTATAAAGCAGGTTTTGTCAGCATAATAGGAAGACCCAATGTCGGCAAATCCACTCTGATGAACCATATAATAGGACAGAAGATCGCTATTACCTCGAGCAAGCCCCAGACTACAAGAAACAGGATCCAGTCTGTATATACATGTGATGACGGTCAGATAGTGTTTGTTGATACACCGGGAATACACAAGGCAAAGAACAAGCTAGGAAATTATATGGTAAATACTGCATACGGGTCTATGAACGGAGTAGATGTACTGCTGTGGCTTGTTGAGCCCACGACATATATAGGAGCGGGAGAAAAGAGCATACTTGAACAGATAAAGAAGGCAAAGCTTCCTACAATACTTGTTATAAACAAGATAGATACAGTAAAGAAAGCAGAGATACTGCCTGTGATAGACACATACAGCAGGGAATACGACTTTGAACAGATAATACCCGTGTCTGCAAAAAAGGGTGAAGGCATATCCGAACTGATAAATAACATAATGAAGTATTTACCATACGGTCAGCCATTTTATGATGAAGATACCATAACCGATCAGCCGGAAAGACAGATAGTAGCCGAAATGATCCGTGAAAAGGTACTAAGATCAATGGGAGATGAGATCCCTCACGGAGTGGCTGTTGCAATAGATTCTATGAAATATGAAGGAAAGATGTGCAACATCGATGCAACTATCATCTGTGAACGTGACAGCCATAAGGGCATGATAATAGGAAAACACGGAAGCAAGCTTAAAGAGATAGGATCGCTTGCAAGAGTTGACATTGAAGAGATGCTTCAGTGCAAAGTATTTTTGCAGCTGTGGGTAAAAGTAAAGAAAGACTGGAGAGATTCGGATTTCTTGCTTAAGAATTTTGGATACAATCCTGAAGATATAGAGTGATATGACAGATCTGACCATAGTGAGAGGCCTGATAATAAAGGTCGAGCCGATAGGCGAATATGACAGAAGAATAGTAATGCTTACCGATGACAGAGGAAAGATAAGCGCATTTGCCAGGTCTGCCAGAAAGCCCGGTTCAAAACTCGTGGCGGCAACCAATCTTTTCTGTTTCGGCGAGTTTGGTCTCTTTAACGGAAGAAACAGCTATACTATCAATGAAGCGAAGATATCAAATTATTTTGCATTCCTTCGCGATGATTTTAAGAGTGCCTATTATGGAATGTATTTTGCTGAGATAGCAGATTATTACTGTCATGAAAATTTAAATGACAAGGACATGCTCACCCTGATCTATCAGTCGCTAAGAGCATTAGAGAGCGATAAATTCGACAACAGACTGGTAAGAGCATGTTTTGAGATAAAAGCGATAAGCCTTCAGGGTGAATTTGGGGGTGTAAGGGACAATGCAAGATATGAAAAGGATACGTTATATACACTGGATCATATCATTAAAACTCCGCCGGCAAAGCTGTTTAACTTCTCTGTCAAGGACAATATCCTAAGCGAACTGACATCGATCGCAAAGGATGCTGTCAGATACTCCATAGATGTTCCTTTAAAGAGTGCGGAGATCCTTGATACAATATGATATATAAATATACGTTTTGTCCGCATAAATTGTGTATTCTTTCACTTGAAAATGAAAATTACATTATATATAATATAGTGTACTTTATTAGGGAGATGGAACAATAATGCGCTATTTAGGTATGAAGAGCAAGAGAAGACTGTTGATTTGCACTGCATGCCTATTTTTTATTTTCCTTTCAGCGTGCGGTTCTTCAGAGTATTCAAAAAACACCCTAGAATTCTTAAAGAGCGGTTCGATTATACTCCATATACGTGATGCATTTGATGAGAGTCTTTATGATTTTAACGAACTGTGTTCGATGAATGAGCAGGAAGTAAATGCTTACAATACAAAGACTGGTTCAGAAACGGTAGTTATCAAGGACAGCAAGCTTGAAAACGGTATTGTCAGCCTTGATATAGAATATAAGGAAGACGATGCATATTTTGATATGAACGGCAGAGTTCTCTTTTACGGAGACTGCACAGCGGCCAGGAGCGCAGGCTATAACCTTGTCGGAAAAGTAAAGTCCACCTCTGACGGCAGCAATCTTGACCAGAAGACATGGAAATCCATGAGCAGTGAAAAGATAGCGATAGTATCCGAAAATATCGATGTTGATATGCCGAGTGATATCATCTATATAGGTGAAGGAATAACGCTTACCGGATCAAAGAGTGCTCAGGCGCAAGAAGGCGGCTTAAGATATATAATATGTAAATGATCTATAAGAAAAACAATACATAAGGAGATTTAGTATGGAAAAGACTATGGAAAAGATAGTGGCTCTGGCCAAGAACAGAGGATTTGTATATCCGGGAAGTGAGATCTATGGCGGACTTGCGAACACCTGGGATTACGGTAACCTCGGCGTAGAGCTGAAGAATAATGTAAAGCGCGCATGGTGGCAGAAATTCATACAGGAGAATCCCTACAATGTAGGTGTTGACTGTGCGATTTTAATGAACCCTCAGACATGGGTGGCATCAGGACATCTTGGCGGCTTTTCTGATCCTCTTATGGATTGTAAGGCATGTCATGAAAGATTCAGAGCAGATCAGCTCATAGAGGCTTTTGCTGAGGAAAACGGCATTAAGTTAGAGACAAGCGTGGACGGCTGGTCTCATGAGGATATGGAGAAGTTCATAAATGACAACAATGTTCCGTGTCCTTCATGCGGAAAGCATGATTTTACAAGCATCAGAGAGTTCAATCTGATGTTCAAGACCTTCCAGGGCGTAACTGAAGATGCAAAGGATACTGTATACTTAAGACCCGAAACTGCACAGGGTATATTCGTTAACTTCAAGAATGTACAGCGTACATCACGTAAAAAGGTTCCTTTCGGTATAGGTCAGATCGGTAAGTCTTTCCGTAATGAGATCACACCCGGCAACTTCACTTTCCGTACAAGAGAGTTTGAGCAGATGGAACTTGAGTTCTTCTGCAAGCCCGGAACACAGACCGAGTGGTTTGAGTACTGGAGAAGCTTCTGTTACAAGTGGCTCTTAAGCCTCGGTATCAAGGAAGAGAATCTGAGACTCAGAGATCATGATCCCGAAGAGCTTTCTTTCTACAGCGATCACACAACTGATATAGAGTATGCATTCCCCTTCACAGACTGGGGCGAGCTGTGGGGTATCGCATCAAGAACAGATTATGACCTTACTCAGCATCAGAATACATCAGGCGAGCCTATGGATTACTTCGATGATGAGAGCAAAGAGAAATATATTCCTTATGTCGTTGAACCTTCCCTTGGTGCTGACAGAGTAACACTCGCTTTCCTGTGCGAAGCATATGATGAAGAGAATCTCGGTACTGAAGAAGCACCTGATATGAGAACAGTTCTTCATTTCCATCCAGCTATCGCACCCGTAAAGATCGGAGTACTTCCTCTTTCAAAGAAGTTAAACGAGGGCGCTGAGAAGATATACGCAGAACTTTCCAAGAAATATAACTGCGAATTTGATGACAGAGGAAACATCGGAAAGAGATACAGAAGACAGGACGAGATCGGTACTCCTTTCTGCGTTACATACGACTTCGAGTCAGAAGAAGACAATTGTGTAACAGTACGTTTTCGTGATACAATGGAACAGGTGAGAGTAGCTATCGACGAACTCGATAAGTTCTTTGCAGATAAGTTTACATTTTAGTCAGGGACTACAATGTTAAATTATAAAGTATGGTAAAAGGAGAAGAATGAATATGGCCAAGAAATGGGTTTATATGTTCAAAGAAGGCGACGCAGGCATGCGTAACCTCTTAGGTGGAAAAGGCGCTAACTTAGCAGAGATGACAAACATCGGACTTCCTGTACCTCAGGGCTTTACGATCACAACAGAGGCTTGTACTCAGTATTATGAGGACGGTCGCGAGATCAACGAGGAGATACAGGCTCAGATTAATGAGTACATCGTAAAGATGGAAGAGATCACAGGCAAGAAGTTTGGTGACAGCAAGAATCCTCTTTTGGTTTCTGTCCGTTCCGGCGCAAGAGCATCTATGCCCGGTATGATGGATACCATTTTAAACTTAGGTCTTAATGAAACAGTTGTTGAGACTATCGCTACACAGTCTAACAATCCCAGATGGGCATGGGACTGCTACAGAAGATTCATCCAGATGTATTCAGATGTAGTTATGGAAGTAGGCAAGAAGTACTTCGAAGAACTCATCGATCAGATGAAGGAAAAGAGAGGCGTTAAGCAGGACGTTGAACTTACAGCTGACGATCTTAAGGAGTTGGCTAACCAGTTTAAGGCTGAATATAAAGCAAAGATAGGCAAGGATTTCCCTGACGATCCCAAGGAGCAGCTTATGGGAGCTATTAAAGCGGTATTCCGTTCATGGGATAATCCTCGTGCAAATGTTTACCGTCGTGACAACGATATCCCTTATTCATGGGGAACAGCCGTTAACGTACAGTCTATGGCTTTCGGTAACATGGGTGATGACTGTGGTACAGGTGTTGCATTTACAAGAGATCCCGCTACAGGCGAAAAGGGACTTTTCGGTGAGTTCCTGACAAACGCGCAGGGTGAGGACGTTGTTGCAGGCGTACGTACACCTATGAAGATAGCAGAGATGGCGGATAAGTTCCCTGAGGCATTCTCTCAGTTCAAGGAAGTATGCTCAATTCTTGAAAACCATTACAGAGATATGCAGGATATGGAGTTTACTGTTGAACACGGAAAGCTCTATATGCTTCAGACAAGAAACGGAAAGAGAACAGCTCAGGCTGCTCTTAAGATAGCTTGTGATCTTGTTGATGAAGGCATGCGTACAGAGGAAGAGGCGGTTGCAATGATCGATCCCAGAAACCTCGATACACTTCTTCATCCTCAGTTTGATGCAGCTGCCCTTAAGGCTGCAACACCTCTCGGAAAAGGACTTGGTGCTTCTCCCGGTGCTGCATGCGGTAAGGTAGTATTTACTGCAGAGGATGCTGAGATCTGGCATGCAAGAGGCGAAAAGGTAGTTTTAGTTCGTCTCGAGACATCACCTGAAGATATCACAGGCATGAAGGTTGCACAGGGTATCCTCACAGTACGTGGCGGTATGACAAGCCATGCAGCCGTTGTAGCACGTGGTATGGGAACATGCTGTGTATCCGGATGCGGCGACATCGCTATGGATGAGGCAAACAAGACATTCACACTCGCGGGAACCACATTTAATGAGGGAAGCGAGATCTCAATAGACGGTACGACCGGTAACATCTACGCAGGAATCATTCCTACAGTTGATGCTACAATCGCCGGTGAGTTCGGACGTGTTATGGCATGGGCCGACAAGTACAGAACACTCAAGGTAAGAACAAATGCAGATACACCTGCTGATGCTAAGAAGGCAAGAGAGCTCGGTGCTGAAGGTATCGGACTTTGCCGTACAGAGCATATGTTCTTTGAAGAGGACAGAATCGCAGCATTCCGTGAGATGATCTGTGCTGATAATGCTGAAGAGAGAGAAGTTGCACTTAATAAGATCCTTCCTTACCAGCAGGGAGACTTCGAAGGACTCTTCGAAGCACTTGAAGGCAATCCGGTTACTATCAGATTCCTTGATCCTCCGCTTCATGAGTTCGTTCCTACAGAGGAAGAGGATATCAAGAAGCTTGCTGATGCTCAGGGTAAGAGCGTAGAGGATATAAAGACTCTCATCGCTTCACTCCATGAGTTCAACCCTATGATGGGTCACAGAGGTTCAAGACTTGATGTAACATATCCTGAGATAGCTGTTATGCAGACAAAGGCAGTTATCAGAGCAGCTATAAATGTACAGAAGAAGCATCCTGACTGGACAGTTAAGCCTGAGATCATGATCCCGCTCATCTGTGAAAAGAAAGAGCTCGTTATGATCAAGAAGTTTGTTGTCGACACAGCAAATGCAGAGATCGCAGCAAGCGATACAAAGATAGAATACGAAGTTGGAACTATGATCGAGATTCCAAGAGCAGCACTTCTTGCTGATGAGATCGCTGAAGAAGCTGATTTCTTCTGCTTCGGTACAAACGATCTTACACAGATGACATTCGGATTCTCAAGAGACGATGCAGGCAAGTTCCTTCAGGCATATTATGAAGCAAAGATCTTCGAGAACGATCCTTTTGCAAAGCTCGACAGAAACGGTGTCGGCAAACTCATGAAGATGGCACTCGATCTCGGAAAGCCGGTTAATCCTAAGCTTCACGTAGGTATCTGCGGTGAGCACGGCGGAGATCCTGCATCAGTTGAGTTCTGCCACCAGATCGGTCTTGATTATGTATCATGCTCACCTTTCCGTGTTCCGATCGCAAGACTTGCAGCAGCTCAGGCAGCTATCGCTGACAAGGCAGCAAAGGATACAAAGGGCGACAAGAAGACTATCGTTGATGAAGATACAAAGGAAAAGCTCAAAGAGTGTGCTGAAAAGGCTCAGAACCTTGCAAGAGATCTTGCTGAAACATCTGCAGAAGTTGCAAAAGCCGGCCTTGCAGGCTTAAGAGCAGGTATCGAGGAAGCAAAGAAGGCTTACAGCGAGAATAAGAAGAACTAATTGTTCAGAAAACTCGTGTTTTATGATATTATAAAAGAGTAATAAATATTTAAAACACGGGTATAACATATGAAATATAGAAATGATAAGAACAATACAGCCATATCCCAGTTAGGATATGGCTGTATGCGTTTTTCTAAGAACGGAAACAAGGTCGATATGGAAAAGACCGAGAAGGAGATCATGGCTGCCATAGATATGGGTATAAACTATTATGATACCGCCTATATCTATCCCGGTATCGAAGAAGCTCTCGGGACCATCCTTGAAAAGAATAATGTAAGAGATAAGGTATATATCGCAACAAAGCTTCCACAGTATACCATGAGGAGCAGAGAGCAGATCGATAAGACTTTTGCGGAAGAACTAAAAAGGCTTAAAACCGACTATATAGACTATTATCTGATGCATATGTTCACCGCATATTCTGAGTGGGAAAACTTAAAAAAGCTCGGAATAGAGGAATGGATAAAAAAACATAAAGCCGATGGATCGATAAGAAATATAGGGTTTTCGTATCATGGAAATACGGAAGAGTTTTTAAAGATATTAGATGCCTATGACTGGGAATTCTGCCAGATACAGTATAACTATCTTGATGAGACAAGTCAGGCGGGAAGAAAAGGCCTGGAAGCAGCTTATGAAAAGGGCATACCGGTTATAATAATGGAACCTTTAAGAGGCGGCAAGCTTGTCAATCTGCCAGATAAAGCAAAGCAGGTGATAAAGGAAAACGGCAGAGATTATTCGACAGCAGAACTGGCACTCAGATGGCTGTGGGATCAGCCGGGTGTCACATGTGTTCTTTCCGGCATGAACTCGATGGAGATGCTTGAAGAAAACGTAAGGATCGCTTCTGATGCTGATGTCGGCTGTTTTGATGAAACAGATTTTAAGATCATTGATGAAGTCATAAAGATAATAAGAGAGAGGGAAAAAGTTGGATGTACAGGCTGTAGATACTGTATGCCTTGTCCCAAGGGAGTAGATATCCCGGCGGCCTTTTATTTCTATAATCTCATGTATATGGAAAATAAGCATGACGGACGTTTCGGGTATGCACAGAGCGTGGGACTAAGAGGCGAGAAGGCATTTCCTTCTCAATGTATTCAATGCGGCAAATGCGAGATGCACTGTCCGCAGCACATAGCGATAAGAGAAAAGCTAAAAGAGGCAGATAAAGAGCTGAGACCACTGCCGTACAGAGTAGGCATTGAACTGGCTAGAAAATTCTTCTTTAAGAGATAGAGGAGGCTAAATGGGCAGGATATACGCATCAACTACAAATGAGATAACTCAAAGAGAAATAGATAACGCCAAACTTGCAGCTCGAATGGCTGCTGAGTGCATAGTGCTTCTTAAAAACAACGGTACGCTTCCTATCAGCCGCGAAGGAAAGATCGCGCTTTTTGGAGGCGGAGCAAGAGGAACCGTCAAGGGCGGAACAGGCTCAGGTGATGTTAACACCAGAAGCAATACGACCATAGAACAGGGATTTGAGAATGCGGGTTTTGAGATAATTACAAAAGACTGGCTCGACAGGAACGAAAAGATCTTAAAGAATTCTAAAGCTGAATATGCTGAATTCATAAAGAATAAATCCGTACAGACCGGTACACCGTCAGAATATCTGTCGTTTAATTTTCCATACAGCAAACCCGATGATGCACTTGTTAATGATGATGATATAAGTGATGTGACTGCTGTCTATGTCATAGCAAGAACATCTGGAGAAGGAGTCGACAGAAAGGCTGATAAAGGCGACTATCTCTTAAGTGAAAATGAGATGTCAAATATAAAAAAGCTTGCCAAATCTCCCTGCAGGCTTATTGTTGTGCTAAATGTCGGCGGGATTGTTCAGATGAAAGAGATTCAGGATATGGACGGAGTCGATTCCATTGTTCTTATGAGTCAGCTGGGCAATCTGGGAGGAGATGTACTCGTTGACATGATGACAGGAGTGACAACTCCGTCCGGTCACCTAACGGATACGTGGGCTCTGGAATACATGGATTATCCTTCCAGCGCAGAGTTTGGATTAAACAACGGAAATGTCCATGAGGATTACTACAAGGACGGGATATATGTAGGATACAGATATTTTGATACTTTTGCCCAAAATGTAACATATCCTTTCGGCTATGGCTTAAGCTATACGGAGTTTTCAATAAACGCGGTTAAGATAGCTCAGATAAAAGACAAGATCAGCATAGATTTCAAAATAAAGAATACAGGAGGAGTATACAGCGGAAAGGCTGTTGTACAGATCTATGTATCTGCTCCTGGAAAGAAGCTTTCAACTCCATACCAGGAACTGAAAGCCTGGGTAAAGAGCAAGGAACTTCGCCCAAAAGAAGAACAGGATATAACCGCTGTATTTGATATAGCGTCACTGGCATCGTTTGATGAAAAGACATGCTCATATATAATTGAAGCAGGTGATTACATAGTCAGATACGGAGAGGATTCTAGACATACAAAGCCAGCATCCATATTAAGAGTCGCGGATGAAAAGATAACAGAGATCTGCGAGCATATCTGTCCTGTTGATGATGATTTTGAAGAGATAGTATCTGGTATAAATGAAAACGATTTTGATCCGAGCGGTGTTGACAAAAAGTGCTATGCCGAGATCATAAACATCGATACTGCATGCATAAGTACCATAAGGCATGAGTACTCAGGCGTAAAAGAAGAACTCATAGATAGCCATAAAGGCGAGACTATATCATTAGATGATGTAAGAAACGGCAAAAATACTCTCGATGAACTCATTGCCCAGCTAACGGTTGAAGAGATGGCTAGGATGTGTGTGGGAACGCTGAGACGAAGCGACGGAAGCATAACCGTTGCCGATGCATTCACAGTTCCGGGAGCTGCTGGTGATACATCATCTGTCCTTAAGGATCTTCGTCATGTTGATACGATGATTATGGCTGACGGTCCGGCGGGATTAAGACTGCAGCCGCATTTTAAGACTGACACAAACGGCAAGGTACTTCCAGGAGGAGCCGTATTCGGAGATCTGATAAAACCATGGCCTGAAGATACACCTAAAGATGCGATAGACTATTATCAGTACTGTACTGCAATTCCGATCGGATGGGCTCTTGCACAGTCATGGAATACGGATATGGTCGAATCCGTAGGAGAGATGATAGGATCTGAGATGGAACAGTTCGGAGTCGTTTTATGGCTGGCTCCTGCTATGAACATTCACAGAAATCCACTATGCGGACGAAACTTTGAATACTATTCTGAAGATCCTCTCATAGCTGGAAAGATCGCTGCGGCAATGACAAGAGGTGTCCAGAAGAACAGTGGAAGAGGGACTACAATAAAGCATTTTGCTGCAAACAACCAGGAAGATAACAGATACTTTGTTAATGTTCATATAAAGGAAAGAGCATTAAGAGAGATCTATCTTAAGGGATTTGAGATAGCTGTCAAGGAATCGAATCCAGCATCTGTTATGACAAGCTACAATCTCATAAACGGTATCCATACTGCAAACAGCAGAGATCTCACCCAGAAGGCATTAAGAGACGAGTGGAAGTTTGATGGCATGGTAATGACTGACTGGCTGACAAGCCAGGATGTGCCGGGACTTACAGGCAAGTATGGTGCTCATTATCCCATATCAGCATCTAGTGGATGCATATATGCCGGTGACGATATACAGATGCCGGGTTGTGAAAAGAACATAGATGATATAATAGAATCTGTAAACAGTAATAAAGAAATAGACGGCTTCAGGATAACAAAAGCGGATCTTCAGTTTTGCTGTAAGAACATAATCAAACTTATACTAAGACTCAGATAGAGGGCAGAAACATAGAATGAAGGAAAAACTTAAGCGATGGAGCGGATTGTCCGAACACAGTCCTTATGTGACCGACTATATCGATTCATCTAACATGAAATCCATATCGTGCATGTGTGTCTTTGTTATCTTTGTTGAGCTGTGGATGACTCTGCGTACTTTGGGGATAGTACTGTTTAAGATAGAGCAAAGATCTCCTGAATGGATAGCTACACATATGAGGCTTTATCTGGTGCTGCTTGGTGCCAGTGTTTTGATGCTTACTATGGCGGTCTCATATATTAAGGGAAAGAAGATAAATCACACAAAGCTCATGACGGCAATGTGTATTTATACTACCGTTTGCGTCGGATTTGGCATGTATATCTCATACCTGGATTATCTTAAGGGCGAACAGATACTAAGCTTTTTGACAATGATCCTGTTTGTGGGATGCCTTGTGGTGTGGAGACCATATATCTCAGTCGTTCTTTTGGCTGTCACATTCGGCGGATTTTACTATATCTGTGACAAGGCTATGCCTGCGACCGTTGCTACTGATGTCAACATGTTCACGACATTTGTGGCTGCTGTGATGATAAGCGTCGGCAATTACAACCAGAGACTCAATGAAGCAGAAAAGGCTGATGATCTTGAATCTATCTCGACACATGATGAACTGACTGGCATATACAACATGCATCACTTCAGAAGACATGGCCAGAACATGTTAAAGGCTGCATGTGAGAAAGGCAAAAGCCTTACATTCCTGTATTTTGATATCGAGAATTTCAAGACATACAATGAACGCTACGGATTCCTTAAGGGAAACGAACTTCTTGTCAGGATGGCATCATATATAAAAAGCGAGTATTCTGAAGGAGAGACAGCAAGGCTTTCTGATGATCACTTTGTTGTTCTCATAGATGATGAAGAGCCGCAAAAGAAGATAGATGTCCTTCAGAAGAGATTATCCGATCTTGAGGGAGAGACATTCCTAAGGATAAAAGCGGGAATCTATAGAACAGACGGAATGAAAAAGGACGGTTCGGGTCCTGAAGATATAAGCCTTTTATGTGACAGAGCAAGATTTGCAGCTACAAGCATAAAACATGAATCAGACAAGTTATACTGCATATATGATGAAAAACTGCATGAACAACAACTGAGAAAGAGATACATAATCAGTCATCTGGACAGTGCTATCGAAAACGGTCATATTGAGATTTTCTATCAGCCTGTTATTGATGCGAAAAAAGGAAGCGTATGCGGGCTTGAAGCCCTTGCCAGATGGAGAGATCCTCAGTACGGTCTGCTCTCACCAGGCGAATTCATCGAGACACTGGAGGAGTTCAGGCTTATACATAAACTCGATTTGCATGTGATAAAACTGGTATGTGATGATATCAGATCTGCAATGTCAGAAAAGAATAAGCCGCTGCATGTATCAGTAAATCTGTCAAGACTTGATTTTGATCTGTGTGATATAGCAGAAAGTATAATAGAAACTGCTAAAGGCATTCCGAGAGATCTCTTGGTCATTGAAGTAACAGAAAGCACGCTTAACGAGAGTAAGACTGAGCTTAAGAAAGCGATGGAAAAGCTGAGAAAAGAAGGCTTCAAGATCTGGCTTGATGATTTCGGGTCAGGTTATTCTTCACTTAATGTCTTAAAGGACTATGATTTTGACGTATTAAAGATCGATATGAGATTTTTGGAGGATTTCGGAAACAGCGATAATCTGAGACCTATCCTTGAAAATATCATAAGAATGGCGGGAAGTCTAAATATGCATTCGCTCGCAGAGGGCGTTGAGACAAAAGAGGAATATGATTTCTTGAAGGATCTAGGCTGTGATATGGTGCAGGGATATCTTTTCTCAAAACCTCTGATGCGTGAAGAATTAAAGACATTACTTGAAGGTGGCAGTCTAAAAGCTGATTGACGATTCTTATAAAACGATGATATATTAACTGCTGGAGAGCATTTATTATGGCATTTAATAAAAACAACGATCTAAAAAAACTGGATAAGAAGATATTCCTTGCAACAGCTACCATGCACGGCGAGGAAATGAAGTATATACAGGAAGCGTACGATACCAACTGGATGACTACTGTCGGAAAGAATATCGATACGGCAGAAGAACTTATCTGCAAAAAGGTAGGATGCACTTATGCTGTAGGTCTTTCTTCAGGAACGGCAGCACTCCATATGGCTGCAAAACTTGCAGGAATCGATCTTTACGGACAGCCTCAGGTGGGACATGGCGCACTTGAAGGTAAAAGAGTATTCTGCACAGATATGACCTTTGATGCCACAGTAAATCCTATTGTTTATGAAGGCGGCATCCCTGTATTTATAGATACAGAATATGACACCTGGAATATGGATCCGGTAGCTTTAGAGAAAGCCTTTGAGATATATCCCGAAGTAAAACTCGTTGTAGTAGCTAACCTGTACGGAACACCATCAAAACTTGATAAGATAAAAGAGATCTGCGACAGACATGGCGCTATCATCATAGAGGATGCAGCCGAATCACTCGGTGCGTCATATAAAGGAATACAGACCGGTAATTTCGGAAAGTACAATGCGATAAGCTTTAACGGAAACAAGATAATAACAGGTTCAAGTGGCGGTATGCTCCTGACAGAGAGCAAAGAAGCGGCTGAAAAGGTAAGAAAGTGGTCTACACAGGCAAGAGAAGCAGCACCCTGGTATCAGCATGAGGAACTTGGATATAATTACAGGATGAGTAATGTGATAGCCGGAGTGATAAGAGGCCAGATACCTTATCTTGAGGAACATATTTCAAAGAAAAAGGCTATTTATGAAAGGTATAAGGAAGGCTTAAAGGATCTTCCAGTATCAATGAATCCGTTTAACGGATCAGATTGTGAGCCTAACTACTGGTTAAGTTGCATGATCATAGATAAGGATGCAATGTGCAGACAGGTCCGTTCCGATAACGAGGCCGTGTATATACCTCAAGAAGGCAAGTCATGCCCTACAGAGATACTCGAAGCCATAGTATCTGTAAATGCCGAGGGAAGACCTATCTGGAAGCCTATGCATATGCAGCCAATCTACAGGCTCAATCCGTTCATAAACAAAGACGGTAATGCGAGAGCAAAGACAAACGCATATATTGAAGGCGGATGCATTGATGTCGGTGCTGATATCTTTAACAGAGGCTTATGCCTGCCTTCGGATAACAAGATGACTGCCGAAGAACAGGATGTCGTTATAAAGGCGATCATAGAGTGCTTTAAATAAAGCACTTTAAAATGCACATATAAGTGCCCGTGCAACATCGGGGGAATATTTAACATTAAGGAGACAAAATGAAACAGAGAACACCACTTGTATCACACATTTTTACCGCAGATCCTTCTGCACACGTATTTGATGACAAGATATATGTATATCCGTCACATGATATCGCTCATGAAGGCGAAGACAACGATGACGGTGACGAGTATCAGATGGAGGATTATCACATCTTATCAATGGATAATCTGGACGCGGACTGCGTAGACAACGGCGAAGCCCTTCACATGAAGGATATCAAATGGGTCAGCAAACAGATGTGGGCACCCGACGTAGCGAAGAAAGACGGAAAGTATTATCTGTACTTCCCTGCAAGAGACAAGGAAGGCATTTTCCGTGTCGGTGTTGCAGTGAGCGACAGTCCTGTTGGACCTTTCAAGGCTGAAGATAACTATATCGAAGGCAGCATGAGCATTGATCCCGCCGTATTCGAGGATGAAGACGGTAAATACTATATGTACAACGGAGGTCTCTGGGGAGGTCAGCTTGAAAAGTGGCAGACAGGCTCTTTTGTTAAGGGTGATCCCGATATGATACCCGGAGCAGACGGACCAAAGGGCGATGAAGCTGCACTCGGACCGTTCGTTGCGCAATTAAGCGATGATATGAAGTCTTTTAAAGAGACACCCAAGATGATACAGATACTTGATGAGAACGGAGATCCGATAAAGGCAGGAGATGAAGCCAGAAGATACTTTGAGGGACCGTGGATGCATAAGTACAACGGACTCTACTATCTGTCATATTCAACAGGTACGACGCATTATCTCGTTTATGCAACAGGTACTGATCCTAAGGGCCCTTTCACATACAGAGGAAGACTGATGGAGCCTGTACTTGGATGGACAACTCACCATTCGATCATCGAGTATCATGGAAAATGGTATCTTTTCTATCATGATTGTGAGCTTTCAAACGGCATCAATCACCGCAGAAATGTTAAGTATACCGAGATAGAATACAATGCAGACGGTACTATAAAGACCATCTTCCCGTATGACCATCTTGAGAAATAAATTACAGTTTACATAATTCTATAACGCACTTACAAAGACCATATGCGAGGCAGGCAATTGAAATGCCTTGTATGTGGTCTTTTTCAATACTGAAAAAAGTTGACATATTTATGTGCTTTGCCTATAATTTTAATTGACATAATATGGATACTAAGGGGATACTATGCAAAAAAATACGTGGGTGATATTTTTACTCATTACAATAGATGTTTTACTGATATGTATCTGCGGCTTCTTTTATATCAAAAAGGACAGGGTTGAACCCAGGATGGCATTCACTGCAGACAATACGGTATATACTCCGGATATGGATACATCGCTTCTTACTGCAGGGATGACAGCAACAGATAACAAAGACGGAGATATGACCGACAGAATCGTTATCGAAAAGATCCTTGAAAACAAGGAAAGAAATGTCGCGGTAGTTTATTATGCTGTCTGTGATTATGACGGCAATGTTGCAAAGGCATCGAGAGAATTTCCGGCAAAATATCCGAAGGAAGAATCTGAAGTAAAGACTGAGACCGGAAGCGGTGCGACTGATTAACGGTATTATCATGAAAATGATGATATATACGCTTCACAGAACACAGAGAGGAGAAATCTAATCGGAATGAAGAAGTTTTTAGCATTAGTATTAGTTGGTGTTATGGCTTTCTCAGGTGCGGTTTTAGCAGCTCCTTCACCCTCTGCACAGGCAGTAAGCGCAACTGTCTCAACCAGCAATGGCGGTGGAAAGACTGCTTTACAGCAGGCTGCTGAAGAAGCAGGTATGAGCGAACAGGAATACAGCAACAACTCGGTTGTTACCATCGATGGAATCGAAGATGTTGCACCCATGGGAATTCCTACAGGCGTATACCTTGACGGAAAGAAAATCAACTATACGATCCATATCTTCAAACTGGGCAAACCTGTAATAAAGTCTATCAAGGATTTTGCAGGAAAAAGAAAGATCATCAATACGTTCGGTATAAAGAACAGATATGATCAGAATGTACAGACAAGTTTCTATTGCCCGAGAATTAAAGCTACTGACAAAGTAAGTGTTTACCAGAAAGTCGGAAACGAGATGGTTAAACTCACAAGTTCAGTAAGAGATGAACATGTAGATGTTGTCCTTAGGGGCACAGGCTACGTTGTAGTATTAGCTGAGTAATCAGCACGTTATTTTTATCATGCATGATAAGGCCCACAAATAAATTTGCGGGCAGACACTATTTTTCGTGAAGCGTATCCCGAAAGGGTTAGCCCTCCTCGAAAGGGGAGGGCTATTATAAAGAATTACATGGACAGAGTTTTTGACATACATAATCACATAATGTGGGGAGTTGATGACGGATCCGAGTCTATTGAAATGAGCCTAAGAATGCTTAAGATGGCTCAAAACGATGGTATCACCGATATAATACTGACCCCTCACAATAAACCAAACAGACGAAACATTTATTTATCTGAACAGCTTGCAAGAATAGATGAACTGAAGCATATAGCAAGAAAAGAAGGAATATATATAAATCTGTATCCGGGAAACGAGTTATATTACAGATCTGATGTCGGTGAAAGATTAAGCATTGGCAAGGCTGCTACAATGGCTGGCTCAAGATACATACTGCTTGAATATACTCCGATGGATGACTGGGAGCATATCAAGAGAGGCGTTGAAGACATGCTAATGGCAGGATATTTCCCTATAATCGCTCACGTTGAGAGATATATCAATGTTATGAAGGAAGCTGACAGGGCATACGAACTCATAGATAAGGGATGCTATCTTCAAATAAATGCATCATCTCTTATGGGGGAGGTCGGATGGCAGATAAAGAGCAAGTGCAAGAGTATGATGAAAGCCGGTATGGTGACTTTTGTAGCAACTGATGCACATGAGGACAAAAAGAGAACACCGACACTTTCAAAGTGTATTAAGTATATAACAGGAAAGTACGGGGAAGAGACAGCGGAAAAGATATTCATGAACAATCCGTTATGTATCCTCGAAGATAAGATAATAAGATAAGGGAATACATGGAAAACAAGAACAACAACGATGTGATCGAGATAGATCTGCTCGAGATAATGGGACTACTGCTAAGCAGATGGCTTTTGATCATGCTGGTGGGAATAACCGCCGCACTGATCGGATTTGCCATCAGCTTCTTTGTGATAGCTCCAACATACGAATCAACAACAAAAATATATATCCTGAATAAAAATGAGAGTCAGAATGTGACCTATTCGGATATGCAGCTGGGTACACAGCTGACAAAGGACTATTCCGAACTGATCAATTCAAGATACGTTCTTGAGGAAGTCATCCAAAAACTCAGACTCAATCTTGATTATCAGGGATTAAAGGAAAAAGTAAGTGTTTCATCACCTACAGATACCCGTATTGTTGCAATCACAGTAACAGATAAGGATCCGGTTGAGGCTATGAACATAGCAAACGCGATCCGCGAGAGTGCATCAAATCATATCGGAAACGTTATGGATATAGATGCGGTTAATGTCGTGGAAAGTGCAAACATGCCGACTAAAAAAGCAGCTCCCAGTTATCTTAAATGGACTGTGATAGCTGGAATGCTTGGAGTCATGCTGGTATGCGCCATGATACTTATTAAGTATCTATTGGATGATACGATAAAGACATCTGAGGATGTTGAAAGGTATTTGGGACTCTCGACACTTGCAATAATACCGATTATTGAGAGTGAAGCAGATTCAAAGAAGAAAAAAAGAGGAAAGCGGTAAGAGATGCAGAGAGTAAATCTAACATTTTCATTTGAAGATGATTACAGAGTGAGCGAAGCTTTCAAATCGCTTCGAAGCAATATAGAGTTCTGTGGCAGCGATATCAAAACTGTTGCTGTTACGAGCTGTACTCCTAATGAAGGAAAGAGCAGCTGTGCTATGGAAATGGCAAAGGCATTTGCAAAAGCCGGAAACAAGACTTTGCTTCTTGACTGTGACCTTCGTAAATCAGTGCTTGTAGGAAGATATAAGACCGGTGGTGTAAGAAAAGGACTTACGCATGCTCTTATAGGTAAAGCCCCTATGGCGGAAGTTGTATATTCGACAAATGTCAGCAACCTGTTCCTGATATTCTCAGGCCCTGTACCACCGAACCCTTCGGAACTTCTCGGAGGAGAAGAATTTAGTGCTCTTTTACAGAAACTTAGAGGTGTGTTTGACTACATCATTCTCGATGCACCGCCGCTTGGTTCTGTTATTGATGCGGCTGTTGTCGGTACCAAGTGTGATGGAACTGTTTTGGTTATTGAATCAAATGCCATAAGCTACAGATTTGCACAGACTGTTAAGGATCAGCTGGACAAGGCGGGAAGCAGGATACTTGGAGTAGTACTCAACAAGGTTGATATGAGCGGTAAGGGTACATACGGCGGATACGGCAGATACTACGGTAAATACTATGGCAAGTATTACGGTCATTATGGTGATTACGGAAGATACGGCTCAAGAGGAAATCAGCTTATAAGCGAAGAGGATGCTTTAAGAGGAGTCACAAGGCAGTCTACAAGCAGGATAATACTTGATGATGACATAATCGGACTCGAGGATGCTGTATCGGGAGAGATAATAGACGATGGTGAAGACTTCAATATCTAGACTGTTTAAAACCATAGTGATGATCGCTACTACCGGGCTTGCAGGCATCATCCTTTACGGGTGCGGTAATCAGGAAACACCAGCTACAGAAGATCCTCTGCCGACAAATGAGATCGTAAAAGAAGAGCCTGTATCTGAGACAGCTGAACAAAACAAAGAAGATACATCTGCCAATATAGATTTTAATAAACTTATAGATAATAATCCTGATATATGGGGATGGCTCACAGTACCCGGTACTTCGATAGACGGGCCATTGCTTCAGAGTTTTGATGAACCTGATAGATACAAAACAATCAATGCAGATGGCGTATCTGACGGTAAGGGAGAAGCATATATAGAGATCTATAACATGTCTGATATGTGTGACTTCAATACAGTCATACATGGTAGCGAAGAACTGTTTAAGGATCTTGTAAACTACGAGAATCCTGATTTCTTTGAAGATAATTATGAATTCTATATATACCTTCCTGATAACGCTTTGACATATACCATATGGGCGGTATACAGAAGAGAAAACAATGATCTTTTCGATGCATACAGTTTTGCTGATGCAGTGGGCGCAAGAGAATTTCTTGATGATGTATATAACGAAAAGATAATGGGAAAACAGATAAGAGAAGGATGGGACGATGTTGATGAATACAAGTTCCTGACAACTCTTACAATAGATACAGATGAAGGACAGCAACTGGTCGTAATAGGAGCACTTACAAACGACGCTGCAGGGACAATTAACAGAGAAGTTATAGAATATCTTGATCTGGGTCCAATTCTGTTAGAGGAAGAATAAAAGGATTAACATGAAAAAAGCACTGATAATAAGCTTATCTACAATTGCAGGATTGATCATACTGGCACTTATTTCAGCGCTTGTTATAAGAACAGTCGGAAAGAGCAGATTAAAGAACAGTACTGTTGAGACTCATCCGGTGATCATTACTGAAGAAACAGCACTTGCTGCACCTGAAGAAAAGGAAAAGTGGGAAGAAGGCTGGATCAAGTATAACGGAAAGGTATATGAGTATAACGATGATATAATGACCTTCCTGTTCATGGGTGTTGATAAGAACGGCAAGGTAAAGCAGGTAGCCGAGGGTACAAACGGCGGTCAGGCAGATGCATTGTTCTTACTCGTGTTGGACAGCAAAAAAGAGACCATATCTGTTATAGGCATCAACAGGAATACCATGACGGATGTAGACGTATATAACGAATACGGTGACTATGTAACTACCACAAAGGCTCAGATAGCTGTTCAGCACGGTTTTGGAAACGGCGTAGAGGAGAGCTGCGAATATCAGGTTGATGCAGTAAGAAAGCTAATGTATCAGCTTCCAATCCATGGTTATGCTGCCATAAACATGAAAGCTATTCCGATAATCAATGATGCAGTAGGCGGAGTTAATCTTCAGGCTATAGAAGACATCTATAAAGGTAAAAAGAAAATCATATCTGAAGGAGATAATGTTCATCTAAAAGGTGAGGAAGCTTACCTTTACCTTAGAGACAGAGACGAAGATGAATTCGCATCCTCCGATAGAAGACTTGCAAGACAGAAACAGTATTTGACAATTTTTTTAGCACAGGCAAAATCTGCTGTAAAGAATGATATAGGTGTTGTCAGTGAACTGTATAAGGATATCACTCCTTATATGACAACCAATGTTTCATTTGATGAAGTTGCATATCTGGCACCTGAGGTTTCCGGATATCAGTTTTCAGAGAGTTCATTTTATATGATAGAGGGAGAAACGAAGATGGGAGAGGAATTTGAGGAATTCTATCCTGATGAGCAGGCTCTCTATGATCTAATCATAAAGGTATTTTACAGGGAAGTGGATACTAACAAGTAACAGACGGGAGATACAACTTTGGATCAAAAAAGCATAAAAAACATCCCCATAAGAATCTTAAAACTGGCAAATGTAGTGCTCATCACAGCGATGTGGGCAATTGTTTGGTATCTGTATTATAAAGATTATGCGGTAGTACAGTATTACTTCAAGGGAGACCTGTTAGTAATATTCATCTTCGCAACGCTTTATTTTATATGCAGCAGATCATATAACAGTTTTCATATAGCCACGGTGTCAATATCTGAGATCATATATAGTCAGTTCTTGGGCATAGTGGTATCTGATGCGATCATTTTCATGTTCACATGGTTGGTATCGCTGTATTTCCCAAATCTTGTACCTATCACATTCTGTTTCCTTATGCAGATGTGCATAAGCATATTGTGGTCACTGATAGCTCATAAGTGGTATTTTGCTACTCATAAGCCCGTAAGCAGTGCTGTCATCTATGAATACCGTATGGGGCTTGAAAAGCTAGTAGATGAATATGGTATGAGCAAGAGATATAATGTCAAGGCAACATATCCGGTAGCTGATATCCTTTCTGATCTTCATAAGCTTGATGAGTATAAGACAGTATTCTTATCAGGAATAAATAGCCATGAAAGAAACGTGATTCTAAAATACTGTGTTGAAGCTGACATAGATGTATATGTAATTCCCAGAATAGGGGATATGATCATGGCGGGAGCCCTTCCTGTCCATATGTTCCATCTGCCTATGATGCATGTCAGAAGATATGAGCCTGTTCCGGAGTATGTAATACTAAAGAGAGTATTCGATATAGTCGTTAGTTTATTCCTGTTCATCGTATTTGCTCCGTTTATGCTCATTACAGCAATAGCTGTCAAGAGTGATGGCGGACCGGCTCTTTATAAGCAGAAGAGACTTACACAGAATGGCAAGGAGTTCTATATCCTTAAGTTCAGGAGTATGAGAGTTGATGCCGAGAAGGATGGCGTTGCAAGACTTTCTACCGGCGATAAGGATGATCGTATAACAAAAGTAGGTAGAATTATCAGAGCCATCAGATTTGATGAACTCCCTCAAATATTCAATATTCTCAAAGGCGATATGTCTATCGTTGGTCCCAGACCTGAGAGACCAGAGATATCAGCTGAATACGAGAAAGATATGCCGGAGTTCAGACTGCGTCTTCAGGCAAAAGCAGGTCTTACTGGTTATGCACAGGTATATGGAAAATACAATACATCACCATATGACAAACTGCTCATGGATCTGATGTATATATCTAAACCTAGTATCATAGAAGATATCAAGATATGCATGTATACCGTTAAGATTCTGTTTGAAAAAGAGAGCACAGAAGGCGTAAACGAAGGCAATACAACAGCTTCCGATAAGAAGTCCGATGAGGGTATTTGAGTGTATAACGAAGATGGAGTTTATTCTGACAACAGGATAATGACCAAATACATGTATAGGGGAATTTGCGCCTGTATATTGACAGCTGTCAATGTATTTATATTCTTCCTTACATGGTATGAATTTGCGTCTGAACATAACAATACAGGTTACCTGCTTGGCAAAGGTAACTTAGGTATGTCTGTAATCATATATACTTCACTTTTTACACTTGCTTTTTACGGCCTCGGTGGCTATAAGGTTGGCGTCAATCGTAAAACAGGTATCATATCTTCGCAGGTTGTATCGATCATAACCGTTAATATCATAGAAGTATTCATATCAATGGCCATCACAGGCCAGTTCAGATTTGTATTCTTATTACTGGGAGAGTACGCTGTCATGGCTATTTTGCAGGTTGGAGCATGTGTGGCTCTGACACTTCCTATGACTGCTCTATATCAGCATATTTTTCCTCCGCTTCAAATTCTGGAGATTTACGGTGAACATATCAATCATCTCTTTGAAAAGATCAATTCAAGATCAGATAAATATCATATAGCTAGAAGTATCAGATATATAGATCACGATGAAGCCTCGTTTAGAGAAGAAATCAGTGCGTTTGATGCCGTTCTTATCAATGATATCCCAAGTCAAGTGAAAAACAGCATACTTAAGATGTGCTTTGAGATGGATAAGCGTGTATATTATACGCCTAAGCTTTCGGACATAATCGTCAGATCATCAGATTCCATAAACCTGTTTGATACGCCACTTTATCTTTGTAGGAATATTGGTATGCCATGGTATAAGAGAGCAATTAAGAGGACGTTTGACATTACGCTTTCACTTGTGGCGTTCATCATAACATTTCCGATTATGATTGTAACGGCTATTGCTATAAAATGTGAAGATGGCGGACCGATATTTTTTAGACAGGAAAGAGTGACAATGAACGGAAAGCGATTTGAAATCCTAAAGTTCAGAAGTATGATCGTGGATGCTGAAAAGGATGGAAAGCCTCATCCTGCAGGTGTAAATGATGACAGAATTACTAAAGTTGGAAGCTTCATTAGAAGAACTAGAATAGATGAATTGCCTCAGATAATAAATATCCTCAAAGGCGATATGAGTATAGTTGGCCCTAGGCCTGAAAGATGGGAACATAACGAGAAATACAGCCAGGAGATACCAGAATTCCCGTTCAGACTTAAGGTTAAAGGTGGCCTTACAGGATATGCACAGGTGTATGGAAAGTACAATACATCTGCACTTGATAAACTAAAACTGGATATGATGTATATTATGAATTGGTCATTGCTACTTGATGTACAGATACTTTTTGAGACTGTAAAGGTATTATTCAAAAGAGATAGTACCGAAGGGTTTAGTAACGTAGAAGATGAGTTAATATGTTTTGGCTTTAAGGAAATAGACAGTAAATTATGAATATGAGATTTAGTATTATTACACCGGTATATAATGGAGAAAAAACTATTGCAAGGACAATAGAATCAGTATTAAATCAAACGTATTTACCATATGAATACTATATTATTGATGGAGCAAGTACGGATAGAACAGTACAAATTGCAAATGAGTATAATGAGGCATTTAGAAAAGAAGGTATAATTTTCTCGATAGTATCAGAAAAAGATAATGGGATCTATGATGCAATAAACAAAGGAATAAAACTTTGTTCAGGGGATTTTGTAGGGATTATTAATTCTGATGATTGGTATGAGAATACAGCAATTGATGTTATTTGTAAATTACACGAGAAAGAGCATTATGATATGGCATATGCTAGTATAAGAATGCATAATGGAAATCATACTTTTATCAAGAAAGCATCAAATCCCAGAATTGTTTCCTCAAGAACGTGGAATCATCCTACTCAGTTTACAAGTATGAATATCTACAAAGAAAAGCTTTATAGGAATGAATCAGTTTTTGATGATTTGGACATGCTTTTATGGATTCATAAGAATGGTTATAGAATATCGGTTTCAAGCGAAATATTGGCGAATTTTACTATGGGAGGGTGCAGTAATAATATGAAACAGCTAAAAGAAGTTATAAACAATATTAAAATAAAATACTCAATATATAAAAGAAATGGATTTTCAGGATTATATGTTTTGGATATTATTTGCATAGAGTTTGCTAAGAAGATTTTGGGTAGAGTATGAGTTCAATTAAGAGAATTGCAATTGATTTGACGTGGATAAGGCATGGTAAAGTAGGAGGAACAGAATCAAGTATAGTAAATTTGATTGAAGGGTTAGAAGAAGTAAAAGACCCAAGAATTAAAATATATCTAATTGTCTCAAAAGATAATCAAAATCATATAGAGAAGTATACTGAAAGTAAATATTTCGATATGATAATTGCCAATGTGAAATCAAAACATCCTAGTATTCGTGTTATATGGCAAAATCTTTGTTTACGTAGATTACTAGAAAAATACAACATATCTAGATGCCTTGAACCAATATATAGTATCCCATTCACCAGATTAGGAAATATTGAGTTCTATTCGGTGATTCATGATTTGCAAGCTATTCATTATCCTGAATACTTTAGCATTTTAAAAAGAATTTGGATGAATGTTTCGTGGAAGAATTCTGTGAAAAAATCAAAAAGGATAATTGCTATATCTAATTATGTAAAAGATGATATTATAGATTATTTCAATGCTGATACAAGTAAGGTTATTAGGATTTATGATGCTATAAAGATAGATAATAATATAGCTTCTGATAAAGAAATATTGGAACTGGGTTTAAAAACCCAGAAATACTATTATACGGTGTCTTCAATGTTGCCTCATAAGAATTTGAAAACTATAATCAGAGCTTTGGCGGAGATGAAAAGAACAAACTCTACATACTTTTATCCACTTGTTGTTTCAGGGGTTGGAGGATCGCAAGAAAGAGAATTAATAGAGTATTCTAAGGATTTGGGGATTTTAGATGACATTATCATAACGGGTTTCGTGGAAGATTCAATAAGAAACTTGTTATATAAGAATTGTTATGCGTTTTTATTCCCTAGTATATTTGAAGGATTTGGTATGCCACCTATTGAAGCTATGGCGTTTAATGTCCCTGTGTTGACGACAAAATGTACGAGTTTAGTTGAAGTTACTGATAATTTAGTGAATTATGTTGATGATGCTAGAGATTATTCTGAATGGATTCGTAAGATTCAAACTGGATTGAAATGTAATGATATATTAAAAACAGAAGAACTGTTAATGAAGTATAGTTCAAAAACTGTAGCTCTGCAGTATATAGAATTAATGTTGTTATAAATGGATATTATTGGTAGTGACAAAAATGAGAATATTCTTATTGTTAACCGAATCATTGATAATAGTTTACATAATTCTTTCCAAGAGTATAATAAATAAAAAGCTGGTTATTAATCATTATTTCTGTTTTTCTTTAGGATTCTTTTATTATGCCGTATTGCCATTGCTGATTTACGAGTTGAATCCCAGCTTTGATGATTTTGCATATAGAACTTTGCAAAAAAGATATAGTGGAATTGATAGCTCTGATATTGTTAAATACATAGTTATTTCATTTTTGCTATATATGTCATTTATTTTGGGAAGTGAAATGAAAAAAGGAGAATTCTTATTTGCTGATAAAACAGCAGAACATACCTCTTTTTTATTTTCTGAAAAGCTTTTTACATTTCCAGTTTTAATTATCGCAGTGATACTTGTATTTTGGAATAGTACTTTCTTGTTTAAAGGATACACAGGAAAAACGAATGTTAATAAAGGAGCGATATCTGCATTCACTATCATGATAGTATCAATACTTTTATTTTATATTTTTTCATGCCCGAATAGAATTAGATTCAGAAAATTCTTTTATAGCAAATGGGGGGTATTGTTTTGCGTATTTAGCTTTTTGTTATTAACAATGGGTGGGAGGTTATACGTTGTTACTTGCGTTTTTGCGTTGATGATTTCTTATTCCATATATACATCAAAAGGTATTTCGTTAAAGAATGCGCTTGTGATATTCGGTGGCCTTCTCTTTGTGGCTGGACTAATCGGGGTTTTAAGAAGAAAAACAGGATTTGAAATAGATAGAGTATTCTTTAACATATTGCAAGAGCCAATATATACTTCATATTCGTTAGTTTCATATATTAGTAAAAACAAGATTAATAAAGCGTTTTCGTTTCCGTCCATCACAATTAGTGGATTTATTAATTTGGTTCCTTATCGTGTTTTCCCAGATAAAATCTCATATATAAAGGATGTTTTTTCGTTAGGCGAAGGTATTGAATCCCCTTTGGGCGCTACACATTTTTTTACATCATATATTCTTGACTATGGGATAATTGGGGCTATTATATTCTTTTTTCTTCTAGGGAGATATATTTCCTCATTAATACGGAAGAATAGTTATTTTACCAAAACAGTCTACTGCTTATTAAGTGCCAATCTTATGTTCACTATTTTTCGGGATAGTATTCCTATTGCATTCACAAAGAATATATTTGAGTTTTCTATTGTTCTTCCATATATAATGAAGATGTTAAACAGTTTATTTGAGAAACGAAAAGGTGTAAATATATAAAATGGACAAAAATATCTTAAAGAGAGTAACAAAGAACATTCTAATTAGAAATGTAAATAGAACGAATTTCAAGAAGCAATGTCTACTTATATATGTTACTAGGCCATTTATTTCTAATAATATTACTCATCCTAACTATTTTAAATCTAAAATAATAAACAAATGCTTGTTTGAAGAAGAATACAACGTTGATGTTATATATTTTGAGTATACAAGAAAGCTAAATTTGAAAAAATATGATCTTATTATCGGTATGGGTGAAGGCTACAGCAAAACATATAAAAGGTGTAGGGAAGAATGCAAAAGAATCTACTTAGCTACAGGAACATGTTTTGTTTATTCTAATTATCTTGAAACTATGAGATGGGTGGAATTGTTTAAGCGCGGAAAGGGATATTACGGAGTAAATAGATTTGATATAGAGAGTGATCTAATCTTAAACATTCAGAGCTTGTACAATTCTAGTGCCGTTATTCTAGGTGGGGATAATGATTGGGTAAGGGAGTCTTATTCATGGCTTAATTGTAAGTGTTACAATGTGGGCTCAGTGTCAATGATTAATGAAACAATACCGGTTCGAAATGTAGATATTCAAAGATGCAAGAGAACCATATTATTTCTGTGTGGGAATGGATGTATTCATAAAGGACTTGATTTGGTAATTGAAGTTCTATCTAAAAAGAATGAGTTTACATTATATATAATTGGTAATATTGATTCTGGTTTTAAGGACTCATATAGTGAAGAGTTAAAATCAGATAGAGTTAAATTGTTTGATTATTTAGACGTAAATGATGATGAGTTTCGAAATGTTGTTAATAAGTGTGGATATATAATAAGCATGAGCTGCAGTGAGGGGACTTGCACTTCTGTTTTGACAGGTATGAATTTGGGGTTGATACCAATTGTTTCAAAAGCAGATGGTATTAGGGTTGGAGATTGTGGATTTTGTATGTCTAAAGCTACTGAACCTGAACTTAGTAGAGTTTTAGATGAAATTTGCATGTGTGATGATAAAGAATTATTATATATGATGCATAGAGCTCAGGAAATAGTGAAATTTGAATATAGCAAAGAAGCATATTATCGTAAGTTTAAGGCAGCCTTAAAGGATGTGATTTATGGATATGAGATTGGTTCGTAATAGTTTTTTTTCGTTTATTCAGCAAGTTATTACAATTATATGCGGGCTAATTATATCTCGAGCACTTCTATTGTCATTTGGCTCAAGAATAAATGGATTATATGCTTCAATAAATCAATTCTTGAGCATTATTACATTATTAGAAGGGGGTATTAACACTGTTGCGCGAGTATCGCTGTATAAGCCAATTGCGGATGATGATGCTGATATGATTAATGCAACATATGCGTCAATTAGTTTGTATTATACGAGACTTGCATTCTTTTTCTTCGTATATTTGATAATACTAAGCTTAATATATCCGATTTTTGAGAAATCAGGATATGATTATATGTTTGTTGCATCATTAGTATTTGTAGTGGGGCTATCATCGGTTTTTGAGTATTTGTGGGGGCAAACAAATCAGATAGTACTGTTTGTTTCACAAAAAGGATATATATACTCAATAATTCAGATCATCTTTTATATTATCAGAACATTAGTTGCAATACTATTGATTAAAACGGGCTTTTCTATACATATTGTTAGAATGGGATGTACTTTGGTTTATATTATACGTCCATTATTTCTCAGTTTATACGTAAAAAACAAATATGATATTAGAAAAACAAAAAAAACCCATAATATAATGTCAAATATGAAAAGAGCAGCACTGACTAGACAGATTTCTCAGTATATTCATACCAGTACTGATATATTAGTTTTAACTGTTTTTTCATATAGTGAAATTATCTCTGTATATGCAGTATATCAGTATATTATTCACTGCATGTCAGTATTGATTTCGGCTGTATTCAATAATAGTGAGGCATCTTTGGGCGAGGCTTTCTCAAAGGACTCAATAATAGAAATTCATCAAAAAGTTAGTGTTCTGGATTTGATGTATAAGCTAGTGGCCGGATGCGTTTTTTTGCCATGTATTATAGTTGTTCCATTATTTGTAAGGCTATATACAAGAGGGGTTAATGATGCAAATTATACTCAACCTTTATTCTCTTATATAGTATTGATGGCTGAAATGATCTACTGCTTAGGGTTGTTGTATCAGAATTTGTATATAGGAGCTGGTATGATTAAAGAGACACAATACATAGCAGTTACTGAAGCAGTTATAAACATAGTTTTATCTATCATACTTGTAGTAAAATACGAGATTGTAGGGGTAGCTATTGGTACCTTGTTGTCGATAATAGTAAAAAGTGTGCTAGATATTATTTTTGTAAATAAAGAGATAATGCCGATTAAGATACAATCAATTGTTAAATTGTACTTACCGCTTATAGCTCTGAGTTTGATTTTCTTTGGGGTTAGTAATAATGCTTTATTTATAGTAGAAAACTATTGGCAACTGATTAGAGTGGCATTTATCAGCTTTATGGTATCTCTAATTTATATAATAATAACCTATTTAATAGCTTTTCCAAAAGAAATGCTTATGCTATATCAAGCCATAAATAAAAAGAGAAAGGGATTATAGTAAGGGAATTATTGATTAACTGAATCGATTTGACTATTAATCATCAATTTGTCATCAAATTTTCTGCTATTTGGAAAATTCATTATTTTCACACTAACACAAGCGGAATGATTTGTACAAAATACTGTTTTAGGGATTAAAAGATAGTAGTGCAGATAATATCATTTTAATGATTATCTAACTGAAATAATATCCTATGGTTCGTTATTATGTATGTGGCGCCTGAGGCAAATTGTTATGTGATTGGAATTAAAGCTTAAGTTTGCGCTAAACAATAATCGACGCTTGATTCAATGTTCTCAAGTAGGAGCATTATGGAGAAAATAATATAGGTATAATAGCAATTCTTAGCAAAAAGCACATCAATTATTTCCTAAACAAATTATCTGAATACATGATATAATTAAAAAAGGTTTGGTCATGGAGGATATATCATGCACGATACTTTTTTACAAGAGGTCGTTCAGATAAATTTTCTGCCAGTATGTATAATTATCTTTATGATAATCTTTCTGGTATTCAATAATCGGTATGAACACGAGCTAACAAGGCTCTTCAATCCGGTGCTTTTAATGTTGCTCGGATTGATGGCGGTGGACAATGCCGATTATTTTGCATTCTCTTCAGGACAGAATGGGTTAGTTCATACATTTATCCAGTTCTTGGGATATAATCTTCGAATCTTCATATTAGTCAAATCAATTCTTATAGCTCTCAGAAACAGCGAAAAGAAGTATTTAAAGATACTTTTATATATACCCGCAGGAATCAATTTAATAATCACATTCATGGCTCTTTTTGTTGATAACATATTCAGATACAATGAAGAAGGTGAACTGGTGAGAGGTCCGCTTGGATATACACCGCATACCATACTTCTTTTGTATTCTCTTTTTATGTATGTTTATTCGGTTCACATCTGGATCCAGCATAAAAGATGTTGCGAAGCAACGATCATATCTATTATGGTCACGCTTGCCATAGTCGGTACATTCTGTGAGATGATTTTTGGACTCTGGGGAATTCTCATAGGTGTCATTGCAATGGCAATCACATTTTATTATCTGTGTATTCATATAGAATTCTTTAAATTTGATATACTGACAGGGGCTATGAATAGGGCTAGCTTTTATGCTGATATCAATACTATCAAAAGCAATGATAAGGTTGGAATCATATCAATAGATCTTAACGATCTTAAACTCATAAATGATACTAAAGGTCATTTAGAAGGAGATCAGGCAATCAAGATAATGGCACATACGATTTATTCTTCGATAGACAGCAGAAGTAAATTGTATCGTATGGGCGGTGATGAATTTGCTGTCATATGTAAAGATATGACTGATACAGATATAAAGCTTCTTGTCGACAGGATCCGGATCAGGATGAACGAGAGCAATTACAAGTTTGCCATCGGATACTCTATGTGGGATGGAAGAGAAGAAATACTTGATGTATTTGCAAGGGCAGACGAGGCGATGTATAGCAACAAAAAAGAATTAAAGGGGTCAGAGCAATGATAAGTATCATAGTTCCGCTTTATAATGCGGCTAACTACATAGAAAAGACCATAGAGACTGTTACAGCTCAGACACATACTGACTGGGAACTTATCCTGGTTGATGATCTTAGCAAGGATAACAGCGTTGAGGTTGTAAAGAAATGCTTATCAGAACTTGATAAGGAAACAGCATCTAAGATAAGGCTCATAGAAAAGCCTGTAAATGAAGGCGCAGCTATGGCCAGAAATACAGGACTTGATGCTGCAACAGGCAGATATATAGCCTTCCTTGATGCGGATGATGTTTGGTATCCGCATAAACTAGAGCATGAGCTTATGTTTATGAATAAGCATGATGCCGGATTCGTATGCTCATCTTATCAGTTCGGAGATGAAAATGCCGTTCCAACAGGAAAGGTAGTACGTGTGCCAAAGAGACTTTCCTATAAGAAAGCTCTTTCGAGAACGATAATTTTTACTTCAACAGTTTTAATCGATACCCAGAAGGTTGATAAGGAACTCATAAGAATGCCTAATATAGGTTCTGAGGATACCGCTACATGGTGGAATATCATGAAAACTGGTATTGATATATACGGTCTTGATGAACAGCTTGTCATATACAGACGTCCGGCAACCTCACTTTCATCTAACAAGGGTAAGGCGATAAAGAGGATATGGAAGCTTTACAGAGAAGTCGCAGGTCTTGGAACAATAGGTTCTATGTGGCATATCCTTTTGTGGGCATTGAATGCTACGAGCAGACGTATCCTAGATGACGGTGTCAGAAGACACTTGGAATCGATAAAGAGATTTACTGTACTTCAGTTATCGGTCTTCGGACTGATCATGTATACTGCTGTATACGCATATGCATGGTTTAAAGTGTATTATCCGATTATAAATTCGCCATTCATCAGTAAGGACGGTTTCAACTTTGGTCCAGGTCTTAAGCTGTACTTTAAAGGACATTTGCTGATCCTGTTCATTTATTTTGTGATCCTTTGGTTCATGTCACTGAACAACGGAAGCATGCGTATTGGCTATCTTAAGACAAAGCAGATCGCATGGACCCAGATAATAGCACTTGCTATTACAAACATCATATCTTTTGCTCAGATTTCCCTGATGCGTAACTGGATAGTACCACCTAGGGCACTTATTCTGTGCTTTATCGTTCAGGTCGTTATAGCTCTCATATGGACAGCTCTGTCAGGGTTCATATACCGTTCTGTATTTGCACCCAGAGAGACTCTTATAATCTATGGAGAGGATGTTGAGGATGCTTCAAACATTGCTTCTCAGTTTGAGAATCGCTCAGACAGATTTAAGGTCATGAAGACAATGTCTGTCGATAAGGGAGTAAATGCGGTAGAAGCAGAATGCAGCAGATGGTACGGCTGTGTCGTTTTATACGGTGTATACGGAAGCTTAAGAGATGAGATAGTAGATTTCTGTTACAGCCATTATATAAGAGTATTCGTAATACCCAGAGTTGAAGATCTTCTCATGCGTGGATTTGAAAAGATGGATCTGTGGGATACACCTATCCTTGAACTTAAGGAATACACTGTTAGCTGGGAAATGCGTCTGATAAAGAAGTTTACGGATATATTCGGTGCACTGTTTTTGATTATCATAACATCCCCTATACTATTTATAGGATTGATAAGAAGTAAGGCAGCCTGTGGTAGTGCAATAAAAAAGGATATATGTATGTCAAAGGATGGCAAAACATTTGTAAGACATACACTTGCTGACGGCAAGTTCGGATGGTCATTGCCCATGTTATGGGATATATTAAAAGGCGGCCTTTCTCTTATAGGTCCGGAGCCTATAGAAGAGGAATACCATAAACAGCTTGTTGAAAAGAACTCAAGATTTATATACAGATTAAGAGTGAAGCCAGGATTTACTGGCTATGCAAAAACATACGGAAAGAGCTTTAGAAATCTGTCTGACAGATATGACATGGATGAGGTTGAGAACATACTTAAGTTAGATATGGTCTATATTGATGAGTATTCGATCATGCAGGATCTGAAACTGCTATTTGGCATGCTTGATATTTCCTCAATCGGAGGACGTGCTCATGAAGCCGATTAATATCTATGCCCTTACCAGAGTAGAAAATCTTTCTTTAATATCGAGATTAGAAAGGCAGATGTCTTTGCGCAAACGCTTTCTTCACGTAAAACAATGGGAGATGAAGAGCTTAAAGGCATTTACCGACCATGTAACAGACTGCATCGATGATGCGGTCTCGTTTCATTTCTATTACTCTTTTCAGATACCCAAACTTGGAAAGGAATTTGACCTTCTTCGCATTAGTGATGACATGGTAATCAACATAGAACTCAAGAGCTTCCCTATAGCTGATGAGGGAATACGAAAGCAGTTAACTCAGAACAGATATTATCTTGCAACACTTGGAAAGAACATACGCAGTTATACTTATATCAGCGAAGAAAACAGGCTGCTTCGTCTTACCAACGGCGGAAGACTAATAGAGACTGATTTTTCGAAGCTTTGCGAAGATTTAGCTATGCAGAAGAACTGCTATGAAGGCAATATTGAAGAGCTCTTTATTGAGGAAAGATATATTATATCTCCGCTTGCGAGTCCTGACCGCTTTTTACAGGGTGAGTATTTTCTGACATCACAGCAGATCGATATAAAGAAGCATATACTTAAACAGATAAGCAGATTCAGACAGACACATACTGAGGATGATAACGCTGTATGTGCTCAGGGATTTACAGGACTTCCGGGAACCGGTAAGACTTTGCTTTTATATGATATTGCAATGGAACTTTCCAAGAAGCAACGAGTGTGTGTTGTGCACTGCGGTTCTTATTCAGAAGAATTAAAGAAGCTTGATGACAGATTAAAGAGAATAGATTTTTATCAGTGTAACAGCGATGAATCATATGATGTAGCAGATCTAAACGATTACACTGCTTATCTGGTAGATGAGGCTCATTTGCTAAGAAGAGATACTCTGGATATGATCATCGGTATAGCAAAAGAAAAACAAGCGCCCGTTATCTTTTCATATGACTGTGAAGACATTATTGCAGAAGGTGAGATGGACAGAAGTATACTTCATGCTATGGAGAAGACGGATGGATATAAGAGCTACAGACTGACTAACAGGATAAGGACCAAGAGCGAACTGTCATCATTCATACAGGCTATAGTCCAGGGCTCCAGAAATAACCACAGAAAGGAATATCCATCGGTTTCGTTAAACTATGCAAATGATATAGCTGAAGCTGAGAGACTGCTTAGCAGTTTTATGGCCGAGGGCTATACATATATATGTGACATATCAACTTCTATATATGGAGAAAACGCTGATATATCCGATAAGAACTGCGTTATCGGTGTCGAAAATGTTAGCTTTAAAGAATATGAAAAAGTTGTTATGATTGTTAATTCAAGATTTAACTATGATGATAAAAGATGTCTGAGAAGCGATAATGTTGAAGACAAAGACGAGACAGTATCGCCTGTTAGAAATCTTTTCCACGGACTCAACCGAGCCAAATCAAAGATAGCACTCATTGTTATAGAAAACGAAGCTGTATTTGAGGTCTTTCTTGGCATTGCTCAAGGCTGGAAAGTATGATATTATATAGCGGTTGACAATATATAAATAAAGAAGACAAATTTTTATGTATAAATGAAAGAGGAGTATGATCAAAATGTCTAAAAAGGATGAGAATCAGGAAGAAAACCTAACTAAATCGCAGGCAAAGCGTGCTGCGAGAAAGAAAGAGATAGAATCAGCTAAAAAGAAAGCGATTGCCGGAAAGATCACCGGAGTTATCATAGCTGTAGCGGCTGTTGCTTTTATCGGATGGATCATAGGTCTTATGGTCGTTAAGGGGATGAACAAGGTTTCTCCGCTCGAGGACCATTCCGCAGGACTTGAGTCTAACGGCTTTATAAGTGGAATCAAAGCAAGCGATAAAATTGAATTGCCGGATTATCGGAACATGGTAGTTCCTCTTTCAGAGATAGATTACACTGATGAGGAAGTTGATGCTGCTATCGAGAGCTATAAGAATGCAAACAAGGTACTCTCAACAGAAGAAGGTCTTAAGGTGGCTGATGGCGACGTCGTAAATATCGATTATGTTGGAAGTATAGACGGAGTAGAATTCGAAGGCGGAAAAGGTGAAGGATATGATTTGACTATCGGTTCGGGAGCTTTTATCGAAGGATTTGAAGAACAGCTTATCGGTGCAGAAAATCTTTCTACTTTTAATATAGAAGTTACATTCCCTACTGATTATGCTTCAGCTGATCTGGCGGGTATGGATGCAACATTTAATGTAACGATAAATGGTATATATGTTTTGCCTGAATTCGATGATGCATATGTGGCAGAACATCTTTCTGACAAGGCTACAACAGTTGAAGGATACAGACAGTATATTAAAGATACTAATAAGGCAAGCAGACTTAGAAGCTATGTTGAAAAATATCTGACAGATAACACAACAGTTAAGGATTATGACAAAAAGTATCTTAAGACGCTTAAGTCTATAGCGAAATTCGATGACAATCAGAACTATGAATATACTGCAATGATGTATAAGCAGTATCTTGGACAGGATTATTACACATCATTTGAGGATTACATAGGAATGAGCGAGAGCGAGTATGATTTAAGCCTTGTGATGAAGGCTCAGAATACATATAGGGAACTGCTCATCTACCAGGCAATCGCTGAACAGGAAGGAATAACAGCGGATGCTGCATATTACAAGGGTGTTCTTGTAGAGGAAGGTCATGATGAAGGCTACTATGATACACAGGTAGAGATGTATGGCGAACCTCGTATGCTTCAGATGGCTCTTAAGGAAAAGGTACTAGAGACTGTTTGCAATATGGCAAAGGTTCAGTAATCTGATAAATTGAAAGGATGAAGGGTATGGGAGAAAAGTTTAAAGAGTGGTCCGCAAGGCTCACTCTTATGCTGTTTGTGAGCATGGCATGCATAATGCTTACGCCGTTTGGTTCTCAGGCTGCAAAAAAGAGTGATATAAGCAAGTATGCACTTGTATTTGATTCACAGTATTACTATGACAACAATCCCGATGTTGCTGCTGTTTACGGAAATGATTATAACAAGCTTTTGGCTCATTACATAAACAACGGTGTAAGTGAAGGAAGAAATGCTTCTGCTGTATTCAACGCAAAGGCATATAAGGAGAATAATCCCGATCTTCAGTCAGCATACGGCAACAACTGGGCCGGATATCATGAGCATTTTGCGGCATTCGGAATAAATGAGAACAGGATAGCTCTCCCCGGCAAGAATTCAAACAATAAGAATAATAACAATAATAATGCAAACAAGACAGCGAATGTTAATCCCGGCAACGTGATTGGCATTTATGCTACCAAGTATGATGCAAAGATACCTAGAGCTAACAATGTAGCTGTAGCAGCTTCAAGGATAAACGGTGTGGTAGTCAAAAAAGGAGAGGATTTCTCGTTTAATGCGACGATACTTCCAAGGACCACAGCCAACGGATATGTTAATGCACCGATATTCATTAACAAGCAGCATGGAATGGGAATCGGAGGCGGTGTATGTCAGGTTTCATCAACACTCTATGCGGCGATGCTCTCTGCGGGACTTCCTGCAACAGAGAGACATCCTCATTCACTCAAGGTACCTTATATCCCTGAGGGAATGGATGCAACGATAGCAGGCAATACTCTGGATCTTAGATTTACGAACACATTTGATTATGCGATTGTTATCGGAGCTGTAGCCGATAACGGCACACTTACAGTAAGCATAAGCAGATATTAAGGAAGTATATATATGGAATTTTTAAGGCAGATGGTTGCAAACAAAGCTTTAGTGGCAGGTCTGCTTGGGTGGACAGTTGCACAGATAAGCAAGACGATCATCTATCTGATCGTCAATAAGGAATTAAAACTGGAGCGCATGTGTGGAGGCGGAGGTATGCCAAGCTCACATTCAGCCACGGTATGCGGTCTAGCGACAGCAACGGGAATGATATACGGCGGAAGCAGCATAGAGTTTGCTGTAACGTTCGTCCTGGCCATGATCGTCATGTATGATGCGATGAATGTACGTATGGAAACAGGACGTCAGGGCAAAGTCTTAAACGATATGATCGAAGTGTTCCAGAAGATGGGCAAGAATGTATCACCTGAGGAACGTTTAAAGGAACTTGTCGGACATACGCCTTTACAGGTTCTCGTGGGTGCTATCACAGGAATAGTGGTAGCCGTTTTAGTTGTACTCTATATTTAATCAAAGGAAAATAAATCTATGTCAAATCTTGTTGAAACAGTTAATCAGCTCGCAACAGGATATAAATACATGTTTGTGTTTTTTGTATCCATGGTGCCTCTTATAGAGCTTAGAGGAGCTCTACCTTTTGCATATATATTCAAAGCCGGTGATCCTAGCTTTAATCTGGCTTTAAGCTATGTGATAATCGCTGTTGGAAATATGATACCTGTTCCGATAATCTTTTTCTTTGCAAGAAAAGTGCTCGAGTGGGGAGCAGATAAGCCTATCATCGGAAAATTTTTCACTTTCTGTCTTGAAAAGGGACATAAGGGAGGAGAGAAGCTTCAGGCTAAAGCGGGAAGCGGCCTTTTTGTCGCACTAATGCTTTTTGTAGGAATACCGCTTCCGGGAACAGGAGCGTGGACTGGAACACTTGCTGCATCGATACTTGATATGAAGTTCAAGGAGAGTATAACTGCTGTTATATGCGGAGTCGCTCTTGCAGGGATAATAGTTAGCGTAGCATGCGCATTCGGTTATGCTGCATTGTTTGGGATAGCAGGCTAGTTATACAGGATATTAAGGGGGTAGGCAAGTGGATATAAGATACATGATTCAGTTTTATATGGCTTTTTTTGCGCTGATGATATGTGCTCTTCCTATATCATATCGGCTTTTTAACAGATTCAAGGACGGCGGGATAATGATCTCTGCTTCTCTGGGCCTGTACATAAGCGGATATGTTATGTGGTTCTTCTCATCTATTCATTTTTTAAAGTTTACCACCTTATCATGCTTTATATGTCTGATACTGACAGCAGGGGTATTGTATGCGTCTGTTTTTTTTGAAATATATACCAAGAAGGTCGATGGCTTTATTGACTATCTGAAACAGCACAGGAACGCTATGCTCATTTCTACTGGAGCATTTGCGGTCCTGTTTTTTGTTCTTAACTGGATATTTGCTCACAGAATACCGGCAACAGATACCGAGAGGATGATGGATCTTGGATTCATGATGAGTATGTACAAGACTGATTACATGCCGCCTCTTGATATGTGGGCTGGCGGTGAATATTTAAATTACTACTATTTCGGTCAGTATATAATCACGTATATGACAAGGATAGCATGCATACCGGTCGAATACGGTTATACATTCGGACTGTTTTTTATTGCTGCATGGGCAACTGTTGCGGTTTACATGCTAGTTAGGGATATTACCGAGTCAAGACTGGCTTCGCTCTTATCATCTGCAGTTGTTGTATTTGCAGGGAACTTCCACTATGTCGTATTTGCAAAGATAGTTCCGATGCTGTGGGATATTCTTCAGCTTGAAGGAGAAAAGCCAAGCTACTGGTTTGCTGATTCGACCCGTTATATAGGATATGTTCCCGAAGTGACTACAGACAGGACTATACATGAATTCCCTTCATATTCCTTCATAGTAGGAGATTTGCATGCTCATGTTGTAAATATCCTCGTGGTAATAGTCATTTTAAGCATACTTTGGGCATATCTTAAGGACATAAAGAACAGATTCAGTGGCGAAGTTAAACTGCTTAAGGAATGCTGCAATCCATATTTTATTCTAATAGGTTTCCTACTGGGTATTAGCGCCATGTCAAATTACTGGGATTTCCCCATATACTATGTGGTTTCCGGGAGCATTATACTGTTTGGCATGATGAGTGCTATCGGACTTAGAAAAAAGCTTTTTGGATATGTTGCATTATCAGGAATATTCATAATGCTTGTTCAGGTAGCTGTTTCGCTGATATTTAATCTGAAGTTCAACAAGATGGTAGAGGGTATCGGTATTGTAGAGAGAAGATCGCTGATTCATCAGCTCGTTCTTTTATGGGGTCTTCCCGTTGCAATGTCGGCATTATTCATTGTTCTGTTGATAAGAAAGAAGACTCTAGATAATCGCAGACTTTATACTCTTATGCTCTGCCTTTGTGCGACAGGACTTATAATCATACCTGAATTCATATTTGTAAAGGATATCTATATAAACGCATATCCACGTGCAAACACAATGTTCAAGCTGGGATATGAAGCATTCATTATGTATGGGGTTTGCTCCGGGATCATAATAAACACCTTCTTTAAGGAAGGAAGCAAAGAAGAAGGATATAAGGCTTATCTGTACAAAAGAACAGCTGTTATACTGATCGTTCTTCAGCTTATGACGCTAGGTTATCCTATAACCGCAACAAAGTCATGGATCAGCAGTCTAAAAAAAGAAAACTATGGCGGATTTGATGCAGCCAAGACGATAAGGGAAATGAACTCTGCAGATATGCCGGCTATAGAAGCGCTGATCAACATTGTAGAACATACTGACAAGAAACAGCCGATAGTACTTGAAGCGGATGGAGACAGCTATACCAATACATGCAGGGTTTCTGTGCTTACAGGATATCCTACGATACTTGGATGGCATACACATGAATGGCTCTGGCATGATTCACACTCATATATGGAAATGAGAAGGATCGATGTAGAGAATATTTATACCGGAGAGGATGAAAATGTAACCCGAAATACCTTAAAACAGTATGGAGTTGATTACATCTTTATAGGCACGAAGGAATATGAGAGATTCGAGATCGTTCAAAACGGCATTCTTGAATCTATGGGTGAAGTTGTTTATTGTGCGGCTAATGCAGACGGGCAGCTGGTTGAGATAATAAAGATAAATAAGTAATGAAGACAAACAGTAAAAATCTATTGCTTACAACTTTAATATATATATATCTGCCGCTGGCAATCTTTATGCTCGGATTCTGCGCATGGTATGTGTGGCTGATAACATTTGGCGTATGCGGGTACATCCTAAAGCATATGTATGATTCATATCGCATAGATGATGATATCAAGGAAACAGTAACAATATCACCTGTAATTCTTGCCATTAGTCTTGTTATAATCATTGCTCTTTGCATAATAATGGGCTTTGGAGGCATATTCATCCAGGCAGGTGACTGGGGAAAGCACAATGCACTGCTTCATGACCTTACTGATATGTCATGGCCTGTTATATATACGGAAAATGAAAAAGCTCTTCTGACATATTACATCGGACAGTACATGATACCGACTCTGATAGGCAAGATCGGTGCTTCGATATTTGGAAGTATAAGCAATGATGTTAATTTTGGATTTAATATTTCCGCCATAGCAATGTCAGTATGGGGCGCATTTGGCCTCTACATTGCATATCTGAATCTTATCAGACTCACCAGATCAAATACCAAGTTAAAACAGATACGTACTCTGATTATCATGTTCTTTTTCTGCGGAGCTTTGATACTTGCTCAGAGTGTCCTTTCAGGAATATACAAAGATGACATGTATTCGGTCGGAGCTCATCACTGGCTTTTGTGCAGGGATTTTCATCTTCAGTATCGAAGCAATTTTGTTATGCTTCGATGGACATATCCTCAGGTAATAGTCATATGGCTCATAAGCATGCTGTTTCTCATGCATAAGAAGAGAGTGAGATACTATGTCATACTGATAGCACCGGTTTTAATGTACGGAACATTCAGCGTTCTGTTTCTCGCGCTTGCTGCGATCAGCCTTGCTGTATATGAGGTTTTGGATTCCAAGGAAAGAAAAAAGACTATAAAGGAAATCTTTGGCTTTGAGAATTTCGGCGCATTTCTGACTATGGGATTTGTATTCATCGCATACTTTTTAGGCTATCTGCAGGTTGATAAACCTTCAGCACTTAGACTTAGAGTTCATGATATAAATATCAATTCTATATTCATTATCCTTGTTTTTGACTTCTTTATGTTCGGTATCTATGCCATATGCGTATATAAAGAACAGAAAAACAACATTCTTTACTATACAGTCATTGCTTTCCTGACAGTTTTGCCCATATTCTCGATGGGGCTTTACAATGATCTTGTCATGGGTGCATCAATTCCGGCGCTTTTCTTTTTGATGACATATGTTATTGAAACACTCAACAAGAAAAAGGAGACAAGAGAATACGGACTAAGGAGCGGTATCATCATATTTACACTTCTGATAGGCATGTGGTATCCCGTTATGGAGATAAGGGATATTGTAGATTACGGTATAAAAGACGGCGGTACGCTGGATGTATATGGCACACTTGGCCGTTATGCTGACAGGTATTCCGATGAAGGAATAGATCTTATCTATAACTACTTTACTTACGATACTGACGGAAAGCTTTTCTATGAATATTTAATGCGCAAGGACAAAGCGGGAAAGAATAAGAAGGACAGCGTATCAGGCATATTCTTTGATACATATATAAACATAAAGGTTTTTGATGAAACTCCCGCAGATGTTCTTGATGCAGCACTGGATAAATGCAGAGAATACGAGCTTATATTCAGCAAGACCGATGAGAATAGTGAATTGTATAGGATCAATCACAGAATAGGCGGTCTTGAAGGAGAAGATGCATTTACGGCGATTATTTCCGAGGATATGTACAATGTCTTAAGATACGCGATAAGATATGCTAATGAAACGCAGGAGAGCTTTAATCCGGCACTCGGAAGCGTTATCGATCTCTGGGATTTTAAGAATGATGAAAAGGTAATACCTGATCATGATCTTATAACTGATGCTCTAAATCATACTGATCATTCAAAAATAGAAGTATTTACCAGAAAGGCTTCATCAGATGACAATGATATGGAGTATCTGATCAGAATAAATGATGAAGATCTTATGCTGGATCTGGGAGGAATAGCCAAGGGATATATCGCGGATGAGCTCAGGACTTTTTTATGCGGATGCGGATGTTCTGAAGCGGTCATATCGCTTGGAGGAAATATCACCTGTATCGGCAACAAACAGGGCAAAGGATACAAGATAGGAATTCAGAAACCGTTTGAAGCACAGGGAATCACTGCGACAACGGTAAATGTTGGAGAGACGAGTGTTGTTACTTCCGGTATTTATGAGAGATACTTTGAAAGAAACGGCCGAATATATCATCATATCATTGATACAAAGACCGGTTTTCCGGCAGAGAATAATATTGCATCTGTAACTATTGTGTGCAGGGATTCGATGAAGGCTGATGCTCTTTCGACTGCATTGTTATGTATGGGTTATGACGGGGCAGAGGAATATCTTAAGGGGCAGACTGATGTAAGAGCTATATTTATCTTTAAGGACGGTTCGATATCTGATATTCACGGGTAAATCTGTTTGACACGGATAAACTGTATATTTATAATAGATTGGACGTAAATTAAGGTTTTTGAAAGGACATTTTGTTATGAGACAGTTTACTTCAAAAGAATTAAGAAAGATCTGGAAGGACTTTTATATACAGAGAGGACATGTGGATGTAGGTGCGGTATCGCTCGTTTCCGACGGTTCCACAGGAGTTCTGTTCAATGTTGCAGGAATGCAGCCCCTTATGCCTTATCTTCTTGGAGAGAAACATCCTTTGGGAACAAGGCTTTGCAATGTACAGGGCTGTGTAAGAACAAATGATATCGATTCGGTTGGTGATAAGAGCCACGTTACATTCTTTGAGATGATGGGAAGCTGGAGCCTTGGAGATTATTTCAAGGAAGATCGCTGCAAATGGAGCTATGAGCTCCTTACAGAGGTTTTCGGATTTGATGCCGATCATCTTGCAGCTACTGTATTTGAGGGCGATGAGAATGCTCCCAGAGATGAGGAAGGTGCTCAATTCAGAATAGCTTCTGGATTCAAGAAGGAAAATATATATTATCTTCCTGCCGAGGATAACTGGTGGGGACTTGAGTATGGTCCCTGCGGCCCTGACAGTGAGATGTTCTATATAGCTGATGTTCCGGATTGCGGACCAAACTGCGGCCCTGGATGCTCATGCGGAAAATACACTGAGCTTGGCAATGATGTTTTCATGCAGTATGAAAAGCATCATGACGGACATCTAACACCTCTTAAGCAGAAGAATGTTGATACCGGATGGGGACTTGAGAGAAATCTTGCATTTTTGAATGGTACCAAGGACGTTTATAAGACTGACCTGTTCGCAGGTGCTATTGCATATATCGAAAAAGCATCTGGATCAAAGTATGATGAGGATGAAAAGCTTACAAGATCCATGAGGATACTTGCTGACCATATGCGTACAAGCGTTATGCTCATTGGTGATGAAGCAAAGCTTTTGCCTTCAAATGCGGGCGCAGGTTATGTATTAAGACGTCTCATCAGAAGAGCAGTAAGACACGGACGTACACTCTCAATGAGCAAAGATGCACTGCTGGGAGTTGCAAAGATATATATTGATGAAGTATATGATGATTCATATCCGCTTCTTAAAAAGAACCGTGAGTTCATCTTAAAGGAACTTGATAAAGAGATTGTTAGATTTGAGAGCACTCTTGAAAACGGCATGAAGGAGTTTAAGAAGATCCTTGATGAAAAGAAAAAGAGCGGTGCCATCGATGGAGATTCTGCTTTCTATCTTTATGATACATTCGGATTCCCGATCGAGCTTACTGTTGAGATGGCTCAGGAAGAGGGACTTAAAGTTGATGAGGACGGATTTAACAAGGCTATGGAGGCAGCAAAGCAGAAGGCCAGAGAAAATCAGAACTTCTCAGCAAAACTTACTGCTGATGCCGATGTATTTGCATCACTTTCAGATGATGTTGTAAGCGAGTTTACAGGCTATGATAAACTGACTGATACAAGCAAGATAGCTGGCCTGGCTGATGATAATGCTATGGTTGACTGCCTTGAAGAAGGTATGGCAGGAACAATAGTCACTTACAAGACACCTTTCTATGCTACGATGGGTGGTCAGTGCGCTGATACAGGAATTATTGAGACAGCAAACGGAAGCTTCAAGGTAGAAGATGTCATAAAGCTTAAGGGTAACAGAGTCGCTCATATCGGTGTTGTTACAAAGGGGAGAATCTCATCTTCAGACGATGCAACTCTTAAGGTTGATAGTACAAGAAGAGCGAGCATCTGCAAGAATCATTCCGCTACGCACCTTCTTCAGAAGGCTCTGCAGGTAGTGCTGGGTGATGATGTTCACCAGGCCGGATCTTATCAGGATGCGGAAAGAACACGTTTCGACTTTTCTTGTGACAGAGCTGTTACCAAGGAAGAGATTGACAAAATCGAATCCATTGTAAATGAAAAGATCGCTGAAGATCTTAATGTTGAAACAAAGGTAATGAGCATAGATGAAGCTAAAAACAGCGGTGCTATGGCTCTGTTTGGCGAAAAGTACGGAGACACCGTAAGAGTCGTAGGAATGGGGGATTTCTCAAAGGAGCTCTGCGGCGGAACTCACGTTGCTCATACGGGACAGATCCAGAACTTCAAGATCGTATCAGAAAGCGGCGTAGCTGCCGGTGTAAGACGTATTGAGGCTATTACTGCAGCAAACGTTAACGAATACTACAAAAAGCTTGAAAACGAGCTGAATGAGGCTGCATCGATCGTTAAGTCAACTCCTTCGAATCTTTTGGAGAGACTCGGAAACATGATGACTCAGATCAAGGAACTATCATCCGAGATAGAAAGCCTTAAGGCAAAGGCTGCAAAAGAAGCGCTCGGTGATGTTACAGATGAAGTGGCTGATGTAAAGGGAGTTAAGCTTTTAGCCAAGAAGTTAAGCGGTGTTGACATGAATGCTTTAAGAGATCTTGGTGATCAGTTAAAGGAAAAGCTTGGAGAAGGCGTTATCGTTCTTGCGAGCGATACGGACGGCAAGGTAAATCTGATGGTAATGGCTACAGATGAAGCTCAGAAGAAGGGAGCTCATGCCGGCAACCTTGTAAAAGCTATTGCAGCTCTTGTAGGTGGTGGCGGCGGAGGACGTCCGAACATGGCTCAGGCAGGAGGAAAGAATCCTGCAGGAATCGATGATTGCTTAAAGAAAGCTGCAGAGGTTCTTTCAGAGCAGCTTATGTAACGAATTTTCGCGTAATTTTCACAAAAAGTGTTGACGAAAGTCAAAAAATAGATATAATGGTTATGTGTGCTAACACAAATAACCTGAATCAGTCGAAAAACTATGCAGGACTGAAGGGAGGTCAAGCCAGGTGTCAAGTGTTATCGTAAAAGAGAACGAAACTTTAGATAGCGCATTACGTCGTTTCAAGAGAAGCTGCGCAAAGGCAGGTATCCAGCAGGAGATCAGAAAGCGCGAGCATTACGAGAAGCCCAGCGTAAAGCGTAAGAAAAAGTCTGAAGCTGCTAGAAAGCGTAAATACAACTAATAAAGCTAAAGCCCTTGGATCATTCCAAGGGTTTTTTTATGCCTGAATGGTATGATATAATAACTGACATGGAAATCATTGCTTTAATCCTAACAATCTTAATAGTGTTCGTAATTGTTATTAGTGCGATAGATAATAACAGACTTATTGTGTCCAGATATTCATTATCATCGGAAAAGATAAAAAAGGACTGCACCATAGCGTTTCTTTCAGATCTTCACGGAAATACGCACGGAAATGATAATCAAAAGCTGATAGATGCCGTAAATGCATGCAATCCCGATATAATCGTGATGGGCGGAGATATGGTAACGTCAAGAGCAGGAGAAGCACACGAGGCTGCGATAAAGAGGGCTGTTGAGCTTGTTGCTTCATTTGCTGATAAAAAGGTATTCTACGGCATAGGCAATCATGAATACCGCATGTATCTGTACAGAGAGGATTTCGGGGATAATTTTGATAAACTCGCTGAAGGGATAAAAGGCGCAAAGGCGATACTGCTTAGAAATGAAGGAAAGTATCTTGAAGAATTCAACATCGATCTTCAGGGTCTTGAGATAGAAAGAAAGTATTATAAGCGCGGATCAAAGGTGATAATGGAGCCGTCATATGTAAGAGAGATGACGGGAGAGAGAAAACAGGATCACTACAGAATCCTTTTGGCTCATAATCCTGAATTCTATGATGCTTATTCGAGTGAAGCCGATCTTGTTCTTTCGGGACATTTTCATGGTGGCATTGTAAGATTTCCGTTTATAGGCGGAATGGTCTCGGCTAGACTAAGCCTTTTCCCTAAATATGACGGTGGAATATATGATCTTAACGGCTCAAAGATGGTTGTCAGCAAGGGCCTTGGAAGCCATACCCTGCCTTTAAGGATCTTTAATCCATGCGAACTTTGCATTATTGATATAAAGAAAGTTTGACTTGCAAAAAGACACTACATTTTGTACAATAGATGAGTGTGGGCACATGATAGACCACAATATATTGATACAGAGGTAGTTATGGCTATAGAAGTTAAACTTGAAGTGTTTGAAGGGCCTTTGGACCTTCTGCTTCATCTTATCGAAAAGAATAAGGTTGATATCTATGACATACCGATAGTCACCATTACTGAGCAGTATCTAGAATACATCAGAAAGATGGAGACAGAGGATATGAATGTCATGAGTGAATTTTTACTCATGGCCGCAACCTTGCTTGATATAAAGTGCAAGATGTTGCTTCCCAAGGAAGTCAATGAAGACGGTGAGGAAGAGGATCCTAGAGCGGAACTTGTTCAGAAGCTTCTTGAATACAAGATGTTCAAATACATGTCCTTTGAACTCAAGGATATGCAGATGGGTGCACAGAGATTTGTCTACAAGTCTGAAACGCTTCCTGATGAAGTGAAGAAATATCAGCCGCCGATCGATTATGACTATCTTATCGGCGAAGTAAATCTGCAGAGCTTACATCGAATATTCAGAGAGACACTTAAGCGTAAGGAAGACAAGATCGATCCGATCAGAAGCCAGTTCGGCAATATCGAAAAGGATGAGATCGAGCTTGAGGATAAGACCAGATATATAAAGGAATACATACTCGAGCATGATACCATGAGCTTCAGAGATCTTTTGGAAAAGCAGAACAGCAAGATGGAGATAATAGTTACTTTCCTTGTTGTTCTTGAGCTTATAAAAGTCGGTATCATAGAGATAGTTCAGGACAGCATCTTTGACGATATTCTGATAACGGTAGCAAAGGATGCAGAGAGCAAGATGGCTTTTATCGACCTTGAGACGGTCATTTAATATATTTGTTGGAATTGAGGTAAGGTATGAACAAGGATAGACAGGAGGCTGTCATTGAGGCGGTTCTTTTCTCCATGGGCTCTTGTGTCAAGATATCAAGACTGGCTGAACTTATCGAGGCTACACCTAAGGAAGTTAGGGATATCGTTGAAAAGATGAAAAAGAAGATGGACTCTTCAAACAGAGGGATAACCATCACGGAGATAGATGAAGCCTATCAGATGTGCAGCAAGCCTGAAATGTATGAATATCTGATAGATATAACAAAGAGCGAGAGAAAGTATACGCTTACCGATACGGTACTTGAGACGCTTTCAATAATCGCTTACAAACAGCCTGTTACAAAGGCGGATATAGAAAAGATAAGAGGCGTTGACTGCTCGCATGCCATAAACAAGCTTATAGAGCTTGACCTTGTAAAGGAACTGGGAAGAATGGACGCTCCGGGAAGACCGATCCTTTTTGGTACAACGGAACAGTTCTTAAGAAGCTTCGGAGTCAAGTCGCTAGATGATCTTCCTGAAGTAAGCCAGGTTCAGAAGGAAGAATTCAGAGAGCAGGCTGAGCAGGAGGTTTCACTCCAGCTTAATATATGATACGATAGGGGTAGAGATGATTTCGAAAGAAGAAGCAAAGGCCGGACTTAGAAAAGCGGGTTACAGTGTGGTTGATGACAATTCTGTTATCACGGTTCTCATCAAAGAAACCGATCAGATGAAAAAGACAGTAAGCACTGTAAGGGAACTTCTCTTAAAGATGGATTATCATGCCAGCTTTTCTGTCAGACAGGAAGCGTTCCTTGATGATGACGACGATGATCTTGAAAACGCATTTGAAGATGTTGTCATCGATGAAAGTGATATGGATATGCTGCTTAATGAAGACAGCGTACAGATGTCGCTTGAGGATCTCGGATTGCAGATGTAGACTGTGAGGCTGATCAATGGCTAAAGAAGAAAATACTCAAAAGAATAAAATAAAAAGAGGTCTTAAGCATAAACTCAGGATAATGACCATTGTTCCCATCATTTTAATGGGGATCGTAGTCACTATACTGAGTTATTATGTTTTTTCATGGGCGATTCAAAAAGAGGTAAGAAGAAACTTAAGCAATGTAGCTGAGTTTGTAGAGGCATATTATGACTCGGTATACCCCGGCGATTATAAAGCCGAAAAGATATCGGAGACCGAATACAAGCTGTATAAGGGTGAAGCTGAAATAAACGATACCGAAGAAGTCCTTGAATCGTTCAAGAAAGATACCGGAGTTGATATAACCGTATTCTTCCTTGATATCAGAATGCTTACTACGATAAGCCAGACGATAGGAGAGGATGCTCATTATACGATCTCCAACAAGATAGTCTCAGATGCCGTAATAAACGGAAAGAGTGAACAGTTTTACAACAACATAGTGATAAACGGGACCAAGTTCTTTATCATTTACAAACCACTCGTTAATTCCGATGGCAAGTGCATCGGTATGATATCTGTGGGGAAACCTACGGCTCAGGTCGAGAAAGAAAGCTCAGGTTCGCTTTTCTTTATACCGATAGTTACACTGATCATGACACTTATTGCGGCATGGATGAGCTTTTATCCGGCAAGAAGCCTGGTAGATGCGATAAACAAGGAAAAGAAGTTCTTAAACGAGATATCAAAAGGCAATCTTAATGCAGAGATTGACAAAGAGATCACTGACAGACAGGATGAGCTCGGAGATATGGGACGATTCTCAAGAGGAGTTCAGAAGTTCTTAAGAGAGATGATTGAAAGGGATACTCTCACAAGGCTTTATACAAGAAGAGTCGGAGCAAGCAAGATAGCATATACGCAGTCTCAGTATAACCAGGCCGGAGTCAAGTATTGTGTCTGCATGGGAGATATTGATTACTTCAAGAAGTTTAATGATACCTACGGCCATGACTGTGGAGACCTGGTACTCCGTGATATCGCTTCGATATTCAATGAATACATGCTTGGCAAGGGATTTGCCGTAAGATGGGGCGGAGAGGAATTTCTTATAATCTTTGAGGATGCTGATCTTGACAAGGCATTTGGACTTTTGAAGGTGTTAAGACAAAAGGTGCTTGATCATGTGATTGAGTATGAATCAAATAAACTCGGACTTACAATGACGTTCGGTCTTGTTCAGGGTGATACGAGAGATATAGACGATATCGTCAAGGAAGCTGATGAACTGTTGTATATCGGTAAGCAAAACGGCAGGAACAGGATAGTGACTCCTAATGAAACAACTGTTGTGACAGCACAGAGTGACGACACGGATTATGTGAAAGAGTTAAGCGAGATAAGAGAGAAAGAATAAATCGTAAATATATTAACAAAATGTGTAAAAATGAGGAAAGAAACCGCTTTTTCTTTCCTCTTTTTTATGCTATACTGTTATTTGGTGCGGTTTGGCTCAAAATTTGGGCTTTTATGCATAAATTATTTAAAATATTTATATACGGAGGGCTTTTTAATGAGTACTACTACAAGCGCGAGCGGACGTATCGCTGCTCTGCTCGATGAGAACAGTTTCGTTGAGATCGGTGCCAAGGTTACAGCCAGAAACACTGATTTTAATCTGAAACAAGCTAAGACTCCTTCTGACGGTGTTGTAACCGGTTACGGAGTTATCGACGGCAATCTCGTGTATGTGTATGCTCAGGATGCTTCTGTTCTTGGCGGAAGCGTTGGCGAGATGCATGCTAAAAAGATTGCGGGACTCTATGAACTGGCTGTTAAGACCGGTGCACCTGTTATCGGACTTATCGATTCTGCCGGACTGAGACTTGAGGAGGCTTGTGATGCACTTAATGCATTCGGCGAGATATACGCTGCACAGGCTGCCGCTTCAGGTGTTGTTCCTCAGATCACAGCAGTATTCGGTTCATGCGGTGGCGGACTTGCACTAATTCCGACACTTACAGATTTCACATTTATGGAGGAGAGCAAGGCTAAACTCTTTGTTAACTCTCCGAACGCTATCGAAGGAAACAGCACAGCTAAATGCGACACATCTTCAGCTAAGTTCCAGTCTGAAGAAGCCGGTATCGTAGATGTTGTAGCTGATGAAGCAACGATCTTCGCTCAGATTCGCGAGCTCGTATGCATGCTTCCTGCAAACTGCGATACAGATACATCATTTGTTGAATGCGAAGATGATCTTAACAGACTCTGCGACGGTATCGAGAATGCAGTTGCAGACACATCTATAGCAATCTCAATGATCGCAGATGACAATGCATTCTTCGAGACAAAGGCAGATTATGCCAAGGATATGGTAACGGGATTCATAAAGCTCAACGGAGCTACAGTCGGTGTTGTTGCAAACAGGACTGCAATTTATGATGAGGAAGGCAAGGAAGTTGAGAAGTTTGATAATGCTCTTTCAGCTAAGGGCTGTGAAAAGGCTGCTTCATTAGTTAACTTCTGTGACGCTTTCGAGATCCCTGTTCTTACACTTACAAATGTAGCAGGATTCAAAGCTTGCAAGTGCTCTGAAAAGAAGCTTGCAAAGGCTGCCGCTAAGCTCACATATGTATTTGCAAATGCAACAGTACCGAAGGTGAATGTTGTTATAGGCAAGGCTTACGGAACAGCATACAGCATAATGAATTCAAAGGCACTCGGTGCAGACATGACATTTGCATGGGACAGCGCTTCCATCGGTATGATGGATTCAAAACTTGCAGCAAAGATCATGTGTGATGGAAAGAGCGCAGATGAGATCGATGCTTGTGCAAAGGATTATGAAGCACTCCAGAACAGTATAGATGCAGCTGCAGCAAGAGGATATGTTGATACTATCATCGCTCCTGCAGAAACACGTAAGTATCTTATCGGTGCATTCGATATGCTGTTTACAAAGGCAGTTGATACAGTAGCCAAGAAGCACGGCGCAGTACTGTAGAAAGGACGGTCTTTATGATTAGTTATTTGCATGTTGCTGAGAGCATGTCGGATATGATGGCTAAAGCCGGTATGAACACTCTGCTTGGTATGGGTACAGTATTTTGCGTACTGATACTGATCATGCTTCTTATTTCTTCATTCAAGCTCTTAAGTGTTTTTGAGAACAGAGGCGAGAAGAAAGAAGAGAAGACAAGTGTTGACAAGGCTGTAGAACAGATAGTGGCAGGCGAAGAAGCACAGGATGATACCGAACTCATAGCTGTAATAAGTGCAGCGATCGCAGCTTACGAAGGAAGTTCTAGCGCAGGCAGCGGATATGTTGTTCGTTCTATTAGAAGAATCAGATAGTTCATTAATATATTAAAATCGGAGGATTTAAAAATGAAGAATTATACCATTACAGTTAATGGCAATGTATATGATGTAGTTGTTGAAGAAGGTGCTTCAAGCGGTGCACCCGCAGCAGCTCCCAAGGCAGCTCCCAAGGCTGCACCTAAGGCAGCTCCTGCAGCAGCTCCCAAGGCAAGCGCAGGCGCAGGCAGCGTAAAGGTTGAGGCCGGTGCTGCTGGTAAGGTATTTAAGATCGAAGCAAGTGTTGGTCAGGCTGTTAAGAAGGGCGATGCAGTTGTTATCATCGAAGCTATGAAGATGGAAATCCCTGTTGTAGCTCCTCAGGACGGAACAGTAGCAAGTATTGATTGTGCAGTAGGCGATCCCTGTGAAGCAGGTGCATGCCTTGCAACACTCAACTAATGAGTTTCAAACTTGTACTAAGGGCGTAAGCCTGATTTCGGAGGAAAAACAAAATGGATTATATAACAAATACGCTTGACAATCTGGTTCACCAGACTGCGTTTTTCAACTTAACGTATGGAAATTATATAATGATCGCCGTAGCATGTTTTTTCCTGTATCTTGCTATCAAGAAGGAGTATGAGCCGCTGCTTCTGCTCCCCATTGCATTTGGTATGTTACTGGTAAACATTTACCCCGACATCATGATGTCATTTCATGATTCACCTAACGGTGTCGGCGGATTGTTGTATTATTTCTATATTCTTGATGAATATGCGATACTTCCTTCACTCATCTTCATGGGTGTCGGAGCAATGACGGACTTTGGTCCGCTGATCGCAAACCCGAAGAGCTTCTTGCTTGGTGCAGCTGCTCAGTTCGGTATTTTCGCTGCTTACTTCGGTGCTATATGGATGGGCTTCAACGACAAGGCTGCCGCTGCAATCTCTATCATCGGTGGTGCAGACGGACCTACATCTATCTTCCTTGCAGGTAAGCTGCAGCAGACAGATCTGCTCGGACCTATAGCGGTTGCGGCATATTCTTATATGTCACTGGTTCCTATCATCCAGCCGCCTATAATGAAAGCTCTGACAACAGAGAAGGAGAGAAAGATCAAGATGGACCAGCTTCGTCCGGTTTCAAAGCTTGAGAAGATCCTCTTCCCTATAATTGTTACTATCGTTGTATGTCTTATACTTCCCACAACAGCTCCTCTTGTAGGTATGCTTATGTTAGGTAACCTGTTCAAGGAGTCAGGAGTTGTAAGACAGCTTACAGATACAGCTTCAAACGCACTCATGTATATCGTTGTTATTCTGCTCGGTACATCCGTAGGTGCAACAACAAGTGCAGAAGCATTCCTGAATGTTGCAACACTTAAGATCGTTGCACTCGGACTTATCGCATTTGCCTTCGGTACAGCAGCCGGCGTTGTATTCGGTAAGATCATGTGCATATTGACACATGGAAAGACCAATCCTCTCATCGGTTCAGCTGGTGTATCTGCCGTTCCCATGGCAGCACGTGTTTCACAGAAGGTCGGTGCTGAAGCGGATCCTACAAACTTCCTGCTCATGCATGCTATGGGCCCCAACGTTGCAGGTGTTATAGGAACTGCTGTTGCAGCCGGAACATTTATGGCGATATTCGGATTATTCTAAATTAATGAAGGAGAAATAACATGGCTAAGAAAGAAACAAAAAACGAGGCTGTAAACGAAGCCAAGGTTGAAAAGGCCGAGAAGAAGTCAACTGATAAAAAGGTTGCTAAGAAGGCTGAAAATAAGATCGAAGCTAAGCCTGTTGGCATAATGGAAACAGTTCTTCGTGATGCGCATCAGTCATTGATCGCCACAAGAATGCCCACCGAGGTAATGCTTCCTATAGTTGAAACAATGGATAAGGTAGGCTACCACGCTGTAGAGTGCTGGGGAGGAGCTACATTTGATGCTTCACTCCGTTTCCTTAAGGAAGATCCGTGGGAAAGATTAAGAAAGCTTCGTGACGGATTCAAGAACACAAAGCTTCAGATGCTCTTCAGAGGACAGAATATACTCGGATATCGTCCTTACGCAGACGATGTTGTATATGCATTCGTTGAGAAGTCTATCGCAAACGGTATTGATGTAATAAGAATATTTGACTGTCTGAATGATATCAGAAACTTACAGGCAGCCGTAGATGCAACAAACAAGATCAAAAAGCAGGAAGGAAGAGGTGAATCTCAGATCGCTCTTTCATACACACTCGGTGATGCCTATACTCTTGAGTACTGGGCAGATATGGCTAAGAAGATCGAAGAGATGGGTGCGGATTCACTCTGCATCAAGGATATGGCAGGTCTGCTTGTTCCTTACAAGGCTGCAGAACTTGTTAAGACTCTTAAAGAGAGCACAAAGATTCCTGTACAACTCCATACACATTACACCTCTGGTGTTGCTTCAATGACATACCTTAAGGCAGTTGAGGCAGGTGTTGACGTAATCGACTGTGCAATATCACCTTTCGCACTAGGTACATCTCAGCCAGCTACAGAAGTTATGGTTGAGACATTCAAGGGTACTCCTTATGATACGGGACTTGATCAGAAGATCCTTGCACAAATCGCTGATTACTTCCGTCCTTACAGAGAAGAGTGCATAGAGTCAGGCCTTATGAGCACAAAGGTTCTTGGCGTAAACATCAAGACACTGCTTTACCAGGTACCCGGCGGTATGCTTTCTAACATGGTTAGCCAGCTTAAGGAACAGAACGCTGAAGATAAATATCAGGATGTTCTTGAAGAAATCCCGAGAGTTCGTAAGGATTGTGGTGAGCCTCCGCTTGTTACACCTTCATCACAGATCGTTGGTACGCAGGCTATATTCAATGTCCTTATGGGCGAGAGATACAAGATGGCAACCGGTGAGTTCAAGGATCTGTTAAGAGGTAATTACGGACAGACAGTTAAGCCTATGAACGAAGAAGTTATTCAGAAGGTTATTCCTGGTGAGAAGAGATCTACAGCGCGTTCTGCAGAGGCTACAGGACATGACAAGCCTGAGCTTGAATCACTCGAGGCAGAGATGAAGCAGTATAAACAGCAGGATGAGGACGTACTCAGCTACGCATTGTTCCCTCAGGTTGCTACAGACTACTTCAAGTATCGTGACGCACAGCAGACAAAGGTTGATGTGAGCGTAGCAGATACAAAGAACAACGCATATCCGGTTTAATCAGATAGGCTGTATTGCGATTTACAAAGGGTTATCCGATGGATAACCCTTTTTTAGTGCTCAAAATCGCATACAGAGCAATTATTTTTAGCTAAAATGATGGTTTAAAGATACAATAAATGAGTAAAAAGAGATTAAATTGATAAAAATGCAATCAAATCATCAGTTAAGTTGCAAAAAATATGGCTGCATCAGACCTGAAAAACAGTCTTAAAACATCAAAAATCGACCAACACAAGATATAGTGTTATCTTAAAAAGGCAAAAATAACAAAACATGTGGGCTTGAAATATAGAGAAAATGAAGGCGTATGGCTGCGTGTTGACATAAATGGGCCTTTTTGCAGGATATTTGCAGGAATTTTTGAATCAAAAGAAATTTTTGCAGGATTTTTGCAGGATTTATTTACATAACTATTGCAATATATAAATGACAGGTGTTATAATTATTACGTATCAAATCAGTACTTTTACAAGATATTGTGTTAATACCGGAAAGGAGCATTATGGCCAGAAAAGAAAAGATTCATAAGGATTTTCTTGTAGATACAGCGTTTATTTTAGCTAAGCAGGAGGGCTTCGAGAACGTAACTGCGCGTAAACTCGCTTCAAAAGCGGGCTGCTCGACTCAGCCGATATTCAGACTGTATGAGAACATGGATGACCTTTTGGCTGAGGTTTACGGCAAGGCAGTGGAGTTCTACGATTTTTTCTATGATGAATGTCCAAAATTCAATCCTGAGCCGTTTGTTGATCTCGGAATGGCATATATAAAGTTTGCCACGCAGGAAAAAGAATTGTTTAAACTTCTTTTTATGGGAGATAAGAAACCTTACGGTAAGTCTTTATATGATGTATTGAACGGAAGCAAGAGCTATGTGACAGCTGAATTTGCAAAAGCAAAGAAGGAAGGCGTATATAACGCACAGGACCTGTTCACAAAGCTTTGGATCTTCATACATGGTATTGCATGTATGACGATAACCGGAGATTACGATCTTGATGAGGATCAGACACTCAATCTTTTGAGAGAAGCATCAAGAAAACTCGGCACTGACTGATCATAATGAATACTTTAAAGGTTAACATATGGATAAGATAGATGTTATAGGCGTAATTGATGAGTTTTACCCTTCAATGAGCAAGGGACACAAGGCAATCGCCAATTATATCAAGGAATACTACGATACGGCTGTTTTCATGACGGCTGCAAAGATCGGTGAAGAGATAGGTGTGAGCGAGTCTACCGTTGTCAGATTTGCTTCAAGCCTTGGCTATGACGGATTCCCGGATTTCCAGTCCTGCCTCGCTTCATGGGTCAAAAACCGCATGAACAACGTGCAGAAGATCGGTGCAAAGTACGGAAACAGCTCACAGAGTCAGATTATTGATTCTGTATTAAAGGGAGACATAGAGAGGATAAATGATACTTTAACCGAACTTGATCCCAATGCTTTTGAGGCCGCGATAGATGCACTTTTGCAGGCAAAAAAGGTTTATATCACGGGAATAAGAGCCTGCGCACCATTGGCAGAGTTCCTTGCGTTCTATTTAAATATGATAAGAGATGATGTCATCTGCCTTACAACAACGAGTGTCAGCGAGACCTTTGAGCAGATGCTAAGGATTGATAATAATGATGCATTTGTAGGAATAAGCTTCCCCAGATACAGTATGAGAACGCTAAAGGCAATGGAATTTGCTTCAGACAGGAATGCAAAGGTTATTTCTATTACTGACAGTATACACAGCCCTATGTGCATGTACAGCTCAATAAATCTGTTCTCAAGAAGCGATATGGTTTCAGTCGTAGATTCACTGGTTGCTCCGCTTAGCGTGATAAATGCGCTGGTTGTGGCATTCTGTTTGAAAGCGCCTGAAGAGGTCAAGGAGAATCTTAACAAACTTGAGGATGCATGGGCAAATTACCAGGTATATCTTAATGATGAAATCAATTTCATCAATGATGAACCGATGGTCGATTATTCGCTGACTAAGGACAAGGGTAATAAACCGGAATAGGAACGATATGAAGAAAGTAATTGTTGTCGGCGGTGGCGCTGCCGGCATGATGGCGGCTTTGAGTGCGGCAAGAGGTAAAGCTGAAACGATCCTTATAGAGAAAAATGAAAAACTTGGCAAAAAGATCTATATAACGGGAAAAGGCAGATGCAACGTCACAAATGACTGCGATCCGGATACTTTTTTCAGAAATGTGGTAACAAATCCCAAGTTTTTATACAGTGCTTACTATGGATATGACAGCGCAAGCGTGATTGGGCTGATAGAACAGAACGGATGTCAGTTAAAGACTGAAAGAGGTGGACGAGTATTCCCTGTTTCAGATCACTCATCGGATATAATAAGATGCTTTTCCGATATGCTAAAAAAGGCAGGTGTGGATGTAAGACTGAATACAAAAGTCACAGATCTGCTGATTAAGAATAACAAGTGTTATGGAGTAAGAGTAAAAACAAACAACAAACATGAAGATATTAAAGCCGATTCGGTTATTCTGGCGACAGGAGGTCTTTCATATGAATCTACAGGAGCGACCGGCGACGGAATCAGATGGGCAAAGTATTACGGCCATGATATAAAGACATGCAGACCGGCCCTAGTACCCTTTGAGACAAAAGAAGAGTGGGTAAGAGAACTTCAGGGCCTGTCTCTTAAAAACATATCACTGGATATGTATGATGAAAAGAAAAAGATATACTCCGGGTTCGGAGAGATGATGTTCACCCACTTCGGAGTTACTGGACCGTTAGTGCTTACTGCGAGCAGCTATTTTGCCAGTTATATAGCAAAGAAACCTGACAGGGCGAACAATATAAAATTAATTCTTGATTTAAAAAATGCACTAACTCACGAACAACTTGATAAAAGGATAATACGTGATTTTGAAAAGTACAATAACAAGCAGTTTAAGAATTCTCTGAATGATCTGTTACCTTCATCAATGATACCTGTTATTGTAAGACTGTCCGGAATAGATCCCGAAAAGGCGGTGAATCTTGTTACCAGAGAAGAACGCCAGGGCCTTATCAATATACTGAAAGGAATGGAACTCAATGTTTTAAAGACGAGAGATTTTAATGAGGCCATAATCACTCAGGGGGGGATAAGTGTCAAAAACATAAATCCTTCAACTATGGAATCAAAACTTATAAAGAATCTATACTTTTGCGGAGAAATGATAGATGTTGACGCACTTACTGGCGGATTCAATCTTCAGATAGCATGGTCGAGTGGCCATCTTGCCGGAGAGAGTACATCAGAATCAGTGAATTAAGGAGGCAAAAATGAGTATCAATGTAGCAATCGACGGACCTGCAGGCGCGGGCAAATCAACAATAGCAAAACTTATTGCAAAGAAGATGGGATATATATATGTAGATACAGGTGCAATGTATCGCGCAATGGCTTTGTATTTCATAAGAAATGGGATTAAGCCGGAAGATGCACAAGAGGTAACTGAAAAATGCAAGAATGCGGATATCTCCATAGCATACAGAGACGGCGAGCAGGTAGTCTTGCTAGGTGATGAAAATGTAAACGGTCTTATCAGAACTGAAGAAGTTGGAAATATGGCAAGCGCCACTAGCGCAAACAAAGATGTAAGAGCAAAGCTAGTTGAGCTTCAGAAAAAACTGGCTGCTAATGCTGATATTGTTATGGATGGAAGAGATATAGGAACAGTAGTACTTCCTAACGCCGATGTTAAGATATATCTGACAGCTAGTTCTGAAGTTAGAGCTAAAAGAAGATATGATGAGCTGATAGCAAAAGGAGAGACTGCAGATCTTAAAACAATCGAGGCAGATATAATAGAGCGTGATCACAGAGACATGACAAGAGAGATATCGCCGCTTAAGCAGGCTGATGATGCGGTTCTGGTAGACAGCTCATATATGACAATAGAAGAAGTGGTAAATACTGTTACAGATCTGATTGAAAAAGTTAATTAATTAAATCAGGATATAATATATTAAATACATGCAAATAATTTGAGGAAGAAATGGAAGTAATCACAGCAAAAAATGCCGGTTTCTGTTTCGGTGTAAAAAAAGCGGTGGATATGGTCGAGAGTCAGGCTAATGATAACACCTGCAAGAATATTTATACGTATGGTCCGATAATCCATAATGAAGAGGTCGTAAAATCTCTTGAGGAAAAAGGAGTGCATGCTGTCAGGTCGAAAGAGGAGCTTGATAAAATAGCGGATGATACAAATAATGTCATGATAATCAGATCACATGGCATATCAAAGGCAGAACAGGATGAACTTATTGAAAAAGGCTTTGAGATCATCGATGCGACATGTCCGTTTGTAAAAAGGATACACAACACGGTCAGAGAAGAAAGTCAAAAGGGCAAACACATAATAATAATAGGAAACAAAAATCATCCGGAAGTTGAAGGTATCATGGGGTGGAGCACAACCCCTCCGAGCGTGATAGAATCACTTGAAGAAGTTGATGATATTAATTTTGAAAAAGACACCTCATATTGTGTTGTTGCACAGACTACATTTAACCATAATAAATTTAAAGAAATAGTTGAAAAAATACAGACTTTAGGTTATGATGTTAATGTTGTGACGACTATATGCAACGCTACTTATGAGAGGCAGAGTGAGAGCCGTAAAATAGCAGCAAAAGTCGACACGATGATAGTAATTGGAGATACTCACAGCTCTAACTCAAAAAAGCTGTATGAGATCTGCAAGGAAGAATGTGAGGATACACATTTTATCCAGACACTAGATGACTTGAATTTAGATCTTACTAAATCTGTTCGACTGGTGGGCATTACAGCGGGGGCTTCTACCCCAGACTATATTATTGAGGAGGTTCAAAATTATGTCAGAGTTGACTTTTGAACAAATGTTAGAAGAATCATTCAAAACAATCCATTCGGGAGAGGTAGTAGAAGGCACTGTTATTGATGTTAAGCCTGATGAGATCATTCTTAATATCGGATACAAGTCAGATGGTATTCTCACAAGAAGTGAATACACAAACGAATCGAACTTAGACCTTACAACAGTTGCCAAGGTTGGTGACACAATGGAAGTTAAAGTCATCAAGGTTAATGACAGCGAAGGTCAGGTGCTTCTTTCTTACAAGAGACTTGCTGCTGAGAAGGGCAATAAGAGAATAGAAGATGCATTCAACAACCAGGAAGTATTAAAGGCAAAGGTTACACAGGTATTAGAAGGCGGTGTATGTGTTGTTGTTGACGAAGTAAGAATATTCATTCCTGCAAGTCTTGTTTCAGACACATATGAGAAGGACCTTTCAAAGTACGAAGGTCAGGAGATCGAATTCGTAGTTACAGAGTACAATCCTCGCAAGAGACGTTATATTGGTAACAGACGCATGCTTCTTTCTGCAGAGAGAGAAAAAGCTCAGAAGGAACTGTTCGACAGAATCAACGTTGGTGATGTTATCGAAGGCAAGGTTAAGAACGTTACAGACTTCGGGGCATTCATTGATCTTGGCGGAGCAGACGGACTCCTTCACATCTCTGAGATGAGCTGGGGAAGAGTTGAGAACCCCAAGAAAGTATTTAAGGTTGGAGATACTGTAAAAGCTTTCATTAAGGATATCTCAGGCGGAAAGATCGCACTTTCTTGCAAGTTTGAAGACGAGAATCCCTGGAAGGATGCAGAGTCTAGATTCGCAGTTGGAAATGTAGTAACCGGTAAGGTGGCGCGCATGACAGAGTTCGGTGCATTTATCGAACTTGGCGGCGGAGTTGATGCACTCCTTCATGTTTCTCAGATTTCGAAGGATCACATCGAGAAGCCTTCTGATGTATTAAAGGTTGGCGAAGAGGTTACAGCTAAGATCGTTGATTTCAATCTTGATGACAAGAAGATCAGCCTCAGCATGAAAGCTCTTATCGAGCCTGAAGCAAGCGAAGAGCAGCCTGAAGAAGATGCAGAAGTTGTTTCAGTAGATATCGAAAAGGCAATAGCTGAAGAAAAAGAAGAAACAGAAGAATAAAACGCACTAATTAACGCGTATGGATCATTTATCCATACGCGTATTTTTTTGCCCATTTTGATCAAAATAGTAGTATAATATCTGATATAAATAATAGTTATTGCGGGGTAAGATAAGATGGCATATGATTATGATTATTTTGTAAATGAGATCTTAAGACTCACACAGATCGATCTGTCTTCTTATAAACAGAATCAGATGAAAAGAAGAATTGATGCTTTTATTATGAGGCACAATTCAAAGGGGTATGAAGATTTTGTTGCTTTGGTGAGAAAAGACAAGGCTCTTTTGGAAGAGTTTGTTGAATATATCACTATAAATGTTTCGGAATTTTACAGAAATCCGGAACAGTGGAAGTTTTTGACGGATGAGGTATTCCCGAAACTTATCGAACGATTCGGAAATCGCCTTACGATATGGAGTGCTGCGTGCTCAACAGGAGATGAACCGTATTCACTTGTAATGGCACTGTCTAAGTATGTTCCGCTTTCGCAGATAAGGATTATCGCGACTGATCTAAGTGATGAGATCATAGAAAAAGCGAAGATCGGAATGTACGGACAAAAGAGTCTTGCATCGGTTCCGCCCGAATACAAGGAGAAGTATTTTAAAAAGAACGGTGATTTCTATCAGATAAGTGATGAGATCAAAAGATGCGTTGAGTTTAAAAAACACAATCTTTTAAAGGATCCCTTCATTAAGCAGTGTAACCTGATCGTATGCAGAAATGTTCTTATATACTTTACTGAAGAAGCAAAGGATGAAACATTTGTTAAGTTTTACGAATCACTGGCAAAGGGAGGAATACTGTTCATAGGAAGTACGGAACAGATTTTGAATTACAAATCGATCGGATATGTTCGAAAGAGCAATTTCTTCTATGAAAAACCTGCAGACTGATATTTTGCAAATAAAAAAGGATTGGAACTCCAATCCTTTTTTGATGTTCATAATTATATATGTTATTTGCTGTTATACATCATCTTTAAAACATGATCCGCATATTTCTTGAATGCATCTCTGTTTGTCTTTAATTCATCCGTAAGTTCGAAATACAGGAAGGATGAATCATAATCTCTCTTAAAGAACGGCTCAAACTCAACCGGTGCCCACTGGGGAAGGTAATCGCTTACCTTGCGAGTATAGCAGTTATGTGCTTTTGCGGGCTCTCTGAAATCCTTGTCAACATACTCGGAAACAGATTTGTGTATTGCCACATCCTCCTCGGGAAGATAGAAGTAATCCTGATAATTAGAATAGAAGTATTTCATTTCTTCATGAAGGAGCGGGACCTTTATAAGACCGTCGCTTTCCTTGGCTGAGAAGTAGCATCCGTTTGCATTATAGTTTATAGCAACAGGAATAGATGAAGGAAGAGCGATGGATATGATAAGTTCCTTCTTTGACATACCCAAAACATCATTATATATGTTGGTCTGAACCTTCTTTACTGATACGCCATTAAAGAAGATGTCTGTATAGTTTAATACAGGGAGGATTTTGAGCATACCCAAAACATCATCATGATTATGCAAAAGAAGGAGTTTTTCCTTGTCCTCTGATTTTGATGAACTGTATTCGCGGTATACTTTTATTAGTTCCTTGCCGCTGTTTTCATCGTCTCTTTGAATACCCATGAAAGCTTCGATGCTTTTTTGCTTGCAACTGTCAAGCTTCAAGAAATGCTTGAGAGATGAAACTCTCTTGTATATATCGACGCCGCCCATGTTTGAAAAATCCCAATCAATACCGCAGGACTTGCAGCGTGCATTTATAAAAGGAAGGTCAAAGCTGTTGCCGTTATAATGGACAACTGTCTTATATTTTTTAATAAAATCCGTTACAGCTGTGAGCATTTCCTTTTCTTCAGAAGGAGAGGAGATTAGCCATTGTTTGATTTCCCAGCTGTCCTTGAAATTATCAAAACATGCAGCACCTATCAGGTATATATAGGAGTGCTCTGATGAAAGACCGGTCGTTTCAATATCTATGAATATACATTCAGAAGCATTGCCGATAGCGGCAGTATCGATCGTAAATTCAGAGCTGTTTACAGTATTGCTTATAGTTTTCATTCGCATTACCTCTCGTGGATTTTACATACATTAATATAATAACATATATTTGATTTGTGGTGGGATTTTTTTGTGGTAATTTCAGACCAAAAATAGTATAGTTATATAAGTAAAAATATGCGATTGGAGTTGTATATGGCAAAGCATAGTTTTAGGGGAGGTCTTCATCCCTATGACGGAAAAGAGTTGTCAAAAGACAGACCTATAATTGATATCCTGCCGGGAAAGGAATTGGTATTTCCACTTTCACAGCATATCGGAGCCCCGGCTGTCCCAGTTGTAAAAAAAGGTGATAAGGTCTTGCGCGGACAGATGATAGCGGATGCCGGCGGTTTTGTTTCTGTGCCCATCTATTCTACTGTAAGCGGCAGTGTTACTGCTATTGAAAAAAGACGTGTTGTTACCGGAGACATGGTCGAAAGCATCGTTATAGCTAATGACAACAAATATGAAGAAGTTAAATATCAGACTGTAAATGATATATCGAAGCTTTCAAAGGAAGAAATAAAGGAGAAGATAAGGATTGCCGGTGTTGTCGGAATGGGCGGCGCGGGATTTCCTACTCATGTAAAGCTTTCTCCAAAGGAACCGGACAAGATAGATTACTGCATAGCAAACTGTGCTGAGTGCGAACCCTATCTTACAAGCGACTACAGACGTATGATAGAGGAACCTCAAAAACTGATCGACGGTTTAAAGATCATTCTTTCTCTGTTTGATAATGCAAAGGGAATACTTGCTGTTGAAGACAATAAGCCTGATTGCATCGAAAATCTGAAGAAGCTTACAAAGGATGAGCCGAGAATACTTGTTAAGGCACTAAGGACAAAGTATCCTCAGGGATCTGAGAGACAGCTGATTTTTGCTACTACAAAAAGAGCGATCAATTGCGATATGCTTCCCGCAGATGCCGGATGCATAGTCAACAATGTAGATACGATCGTAGCGATATATAATGCCGTAATGGAAGGCAAGCCTCTGATGGAGAGGATAGTTACAGTTACCGGTGACTGTGTAAGAAAGCCGCAGAATTACAGAGTTCATATTGGAATGATGTACAGTGAACTTATCAGTGAAGCAGGTGCGTTAAGATATGAACCCGTAAAGATTGTTTCTGGCGGACCTATGATGGGATTTGGACTGATAGATACTAACGTTCCCACAACAAAGACTGCATCGGCTCTGCTTTGCATGTCAAGGGATGAAGTTTCCGAAGTAAAACCTTCAGCCTGCATTAACTGCGGAATGTGTGCTCAGGTATGTCCGGGAAGAGTTGTTCCAAAGATTCTATCAGACATGGCTGAACATGGAGATGAAGAGGGATTCCTTTCAAAGAACGGAATGGAATGCTGCGAATGTGGCTGCTGCAGCTACATATGCCCTGCAAAGCGTAATCTTACGCAATCTATAAAATCTATGAGAAAGACGATTCTCGCTAAGAGAAAGAGGTAGTATAATGGGTGATTTGTTAAATGTGTCATCCAATCCGCATATAAGATCCAAAGTCAGCACGGATAAGATAATGCTCTGTGTTATCATCGCGCTTATTCCTGCCACTGTATTCGGTGTTATCAACTTCGGAATGTACAGTCTGCTTGTTATAGGAGTAAGTATCGCTTCGGCAGTCCTGACAGAGCTTTTATGCTGCATTGTGATGAAAAGAAAGATTTCCGTAACAGACCTGTCGGCAATTGTAACGGGACTGTTGCTTGGCCTTAACATGCCGCCTTCTGTTCCTTTGTATATTCCGATCATGGGCTCTGTGTTTGCGATATTTGTCGTAAAGATGCTCTTTGGAGGACTGGGACAGAACTTCATGAATCCTGCCCTTGCAGCCAGATGTTTCCTTGTTATATCTTTTCCGGCTGCGATGACTAATTTTGCATGTGACGGATACAGCGGTGCAACTCCGCTCGCCCTTTTAAGAGCAGGTGAAGAAGTTAATCTCATGAATATGATCACCGGAAAGATACCTGGAACTATCGGCGAGACATCTATGATAGCCATAATGATCGGTGCTGTTTTCCTTTTGCTGCTTGGCATTATTGATCTTATCGTTCCTATGACATATCTTGTCACATTTATCATATTCATAGGAATATTCGGTGACTACGGATTCAATTCCTACTATATATTCTGCCATCTGGCAGGAGGCGGTATCATGCTCGGTGCATGGTTCATGGCTACCGATTATGTTACAAGACCAATCACAAAGATGGGACAGTATGTATACGGTATCATACTCGGTCTTCTTACAGGCATATTCAGGATATTCGGAGCATCTGTTGAGGGTGTTTCATATTCTATAATCATTGCTAATCTGTTAGTGCCATTAATAGAGAAGGTTACCTATCCTAAGCCATTTGGAAGAGGAGGTGAGCGTCGATGAAAGAGATGTTAAAGAATACGCTCATTCTTCTTATCATTACCGTAGCTGCTGGAGCATTGCTCGGGATAGTAAATGAGAATACCAGGGGAATAATCGCACAAAGAGAAGCCGAGGATAAAAAGGCTGCTTATAAGGAAGTATTTACTTCAGCTGCAGATTTTAAATCCAAGGAAGCATTTATGGATGACCTTATAAAGGCAAAACTATCGGAAAACGGTTTTGCGGGTGAATCCATTGATGAGCTGTGTGAGGCTACCGACCAGTCTGGCTCGGTACTAGGATATGTATTTACCATAACAACTCATGAAGGATATGGCGGAGATATCGTATTTACCATGGGCGTTAAAAACGATGGAACCGTTAACGGTATTTCGATTCTAAATATCTCGGAGACTGCCGGACTCGGAATGGAGGCTGACAAGGTGTTAAAGCCTCAGTTTGCGGGAAAGAATGTAGAAAGTTTCATCTATACAAAGACAGGAGCTGCCGCAGACAATGAGATAGACGCGATAAGCGGTGCTACGATCACAACCAACGCGATAACAAACGGTGTCAATTGCGGACTGTACTATTTCAATAATTATTTGGGAGGTGCAGATCATGAGTAAGAGTCTTGAAAGATTATTTAACGGTCTTGTAAAAGAGAATCCGACACTTGTTCTGATGTTAGGTATGTGTCCGACACTTGCTGTTACTACGTCTGCATATAACGGACTGGGAATGGGTCTTACAACAACAGCGGTACTTGCCATGAGTAACATGATCATTTCCATGTTAAGAAAGGTAATACCGGATAAGATAAGGATTCCTTCATTCATTGTCATCATTGCGACATTTGTTACTGTGATGCAGCTAATTTTGCAGGCATATATGCCTGATCTGTACAAGTCGCTTGGAATATACATACCGCTCATCGTAGTTAACTGTATCATTCTTGGAAGAGCGGAAGCTTATGCATATAAGAATCCTGTAATACCCAGTCTTTTTGACGGTATCGGCATGGGACTTGGATTTACTGTTTCGCTGACTCTTATAGGAATGCTCAGAGAATTTATCGGCGGATGCAGCTTCTTTGGGAAAGAACTCGGCTGGTTCACACCTGTCGGAATATTCAAGATGGCTCCGGGTGCATTCTTTGTACTTGCACTGTTATGTGCTATACAGAACAAGATAAAGATCGAGGGTGCAAAGAGAGGCAAAGATGTATCCAAGATACAGTCAGGATGCAACAGCGACTGTGCGAACTGTGCACTCGATTGTGAAAAAAGGATAGATGATATAGAGATAACGCAGGAGGATATTGATTCCACTGCCAAGATAAATGCTGCAGCCATTGAGAAAGAACTTGCTGCGAAAGGGGGAGAATGATGATACAGGTTAAAGAACTACTCACCATACTGATCGCTTCATCTCTCGTCAGCAATGTTGTCTTAAGCCAGTTTCTAGGACTCTGTCCTTTCCTTGGCGTATCAAAGAAGATCAAGACAGCTGCAGGCATGGGAGGAGCTGTAGTATTTGTAATCACGCTCTCAAGTGCCGTTGCAGGATGCATATATCAGTATCTTTTGGTCCCGATGAACATGGAATACATGCAGACTATAGTATTCATTCTGGTAATAGCTGCACTTGTTCAGTTCGTTGAGATGTTTTTAAAGAAATTTGTAGACAGTCTGTACAAGGCTCTCGGAGTTTACCTTCCACTGATAACAACCAACTGTGCCGTACTTGGCGTGGCATTAACAAATGTACAGAGGGAATACGGGATCTTGGCAGGGACGGTAAACGGTTTTGCGACTGCACTTGGATTCTGCATAGCCATCATTATACTGGCAGGCATCAGGGAAAAGACTGAATACAATGATTTCCCCGAGGCTGTAAAAGGTATGCCTATGGTACTTATTACAGCAGGACTTATGGCGATTGCTTTCTGCGGATTTGCAGTATTAAATTGATCATCCTAGAGAGGATATAACATGATTTCAGGAATATTAACGGCAACAGTCCTTGTCGGATGTGTTGGACTTTTTATCGGGATATTCTTAGGTATCGCCGGTATCAAATTCAAAGTTGAGACTGACGAAAGAGAAGAGAAGGTCTTAAATGCTCTTCCGGGAAACAACTGTGGCGGATGCGGTTATCCCGGATGCAGCGGTCTTGCCAGTGCTATTGTAAAAGGCGAGGCTAAGGTAAATGCCTGTCCCGTAGGCGGTGAGTCTGTCGGAAATATAATCGCATCCATCATGGGTGTTGAAGCAACTAAGTCTACCCGAATGACTGCGTTTGTTAAATGTCAGGGAGACTGCGACAAGACTCATAAGCTTTATGAATATAGCGGAAATGAGGACTGCAGGGTGATGAAATTTGTCCCGGCAGGCGGTCCCAAGAGCTGTGAGTACGGATGCTTGGGATACGGCAACTGTGTGACTGCATGTGCATTTGATGCGATACATGTGGTTAACGGTGTGGCTGTTGTGGATAAGGAAAAATGCAAGGCATGCGGAGCATGTGTGAGTGCATGTCCCAACAAACTGATCGAGCTCATTCCATACGACAGTAATGTTATGGTAGCATGCAGCTCAAAAAACAAGGGCCCCGAAGTTATGAAGGCATGCAGTGTTGGATGTATAGGATGCTCGATCTGTGCAAAGAACTGCCCCAGCGAAGCCATAACAGTAAGTGACAACCTTGCAAAGATAGATTACGAGAAGTGCATCGATTGCGGTACGTGTTTGGAGAAGTGCCCTAAAAAGGCCATTATAGGTAAATGAGACTAGACGACGATTTTGAAGAGAATAACGGCGGTCTGCCTATCATATATACGGCTCTCGGAGTGTCTTTTTTTATCCTTCTGGTACTGTGTGTCGTAATAAGCGTCAACAAGGATAAGAAACCTTCGCAAAAGAAGGATAATGATGTTTATGCTGTTTTGACCAATGCCGTACAAACACAGGAGAGCGGTGCGTTTGTCGAAGCCGATGTCACAAAGAGAGTTGCATCTGATCTTGATATATGGAATCTATATCCGGAAAGAGATAAAGAGGATAAAGATCCGATCGATTTAAGTATTACACCCACTCCAAAGGTATCGCCAACAGTAAGTGTGACTCCTTCCCCCACGCCTGATCTTGATGACGGCAAGCATGTAAAGGTCACATACAGGGACGGATCCGAAGAATGGATAACGATCAACGACAAGATCGAAAAGAACAACTATGACTTTACCAATCTTGTTGAGTCTGGCGGAAAGCTTAAATATATGTCAGACGGCAAGAATATATCATTCATGGGCATAGATGTTTCAAGATATCAGAAGGACATCGATTTCAGCAGAATAAAAGAACAGGGAATCGACTTTGTAATGATAAGAGTCGGAGCCAGAGGATACAAGAACGGAAATATCGTCATGGACGAATATTTCGAAAAGAACCTGAACAGTGCAATCGAGGCAGGACTTGATGTCGGTGTATATTTCTATTCACAGGCTATAAATGTTGCTGAAGCCGAAGAGGAAGCAAATATCGTTCTTGCTGCAATAGCTGAAAAGAAGATTACATATCCAGTCGCATTTGACATGGAGTATGTTGAAAACGATACTGCAAGAATAGATACTCTTACCAGGGATGAGAAGACGTTGATAACTGCGGCTTTTGTTAATAAGATCAAGGAAGCCGGATACAGACCGATGATCTACGGCAACAAGGAATGGCTCTTAAAGAGGATAGATGTCAGCAAGTTCACTACGAGTGCCTTCTGGCTCTCACAGGATGATGAACATCCCGACTATCCTTATAAATACGATATATGGCAGTATACGACTGAGGGAGAGATTTACGGCATTGACGGAGCAGTTGATATGGATATATGTTTCGTTGATTACGCTGCACAATAGGTGATAAAGTGGCAAAAAGAGGCGTATATATCGCTTACAAGAAAAACGGTGATAAATACTACAGGGCTTCATTTACATACAAGAACAAGCACATATCGCTGGGAAGCTTTAAGACTGAAAAGAAGGCTGCCGATGCATATAAGTTTGCCTGCAGGATCGTAGAAGATAAAGGCTATAGTCTCGAGACGCTCGAGAAGAATATGCCTATAAGCTATGATAAATATATAATCATCATCAATTTCAGGGATAACAATATTTATCTTCCCAATCCCATTTATGTCAGAAAGAAATACATATCATATTATATCTCTGAGACCGAGGAGATGAAGTTTTCTATCGATGATCTTTTCTACTACATGTCCCACAGGATATTGAGAAGAGGAGGGCATCTGTATGTCAATGACTACGGCATGCAGGTAAGCCTTGGAAGCAGGTACGGAATAAAGAATTATGCCGTAAAGGATAAGGACTACAGATTCGTAAACTCCGATGAGCTTGATTATCGATATGAGAATATCGAGGTACTCAATACATATCACGGCGTGGAAAACGTCATATACCGAAAGAAGAACTGCTATAAGGCAAAGATTCACGTTATCGGCGATTACGTGATAGGGTATTATGAAGATGCCGTAAGAGCGGCTATAGCTTATAACAAAGCCATAGATATACTGAAAAGAAACGGCATCAAAAAGGAATACAGCGCAAATTATATAGAGTCCATTACAGGTAAGGCTTATGCAGACATATATTCCGAGCTTAAGATAAGCAAAGCACTGATGGGACTTAAGGGCGACAGGTTGAAATTGTAGATAAAAATCTGTATAATGATTAAACATATTCTTATTAGTACAGAGGTTTTAGGATAAATGGAAAGCATTCTTTATAAAAGCACAAGAGACAGTCAAAAGACAGTAACGGCCAGCCAGGCTATCCTTAAGGGATTGAGCGATGACGGCGGACTGTTCGTTCCCGTAAAACTCCCAAAACTTGACAGATCTATAAAAGAACTCTCAGGTATGGGATACAAGGAAATTGCTTACGAGGTAATGAAACTGTTCTTTTCGGATTTCACCGAGGAAGAGTTAAAAAAATGCATAGAAAATGCATATGATTCAAAATTCGATACTGACGAGATCGTTCCCATAGCAAGTGCTGACGGAGCATTTTATCTTGAACTGTATCATGGCGCGACAATAGCATTCAAGGATATGGCTTTAAGCATACTTCCTCATCTTATGACTACTGCCGCTAAGAAAAACAATATCAAAAACGAGATCGTAATCCTTACGGCAACCTCGGGAGATACCGGAAAGGCTGCACTTGCAGGATTTGCGGATGTAGAGGGAACCAGGATAATCGTTTACTATCCAAAGGGAGGAGTAAGCTTTATTCAGGAAAGACAGATGGTAACCCAGAAAGGCGACAACACAATGGTTGTCGGAATAAAGGGAAACTTCGATGACTGTCAGACAGGTGTAAAGAACATTTTCGGAGATAAGGAGCTTGCAAGGGAACTTGATGCAAAGGGATTCCAGTTCAGTTCTGCAAACTCTATCAATATAGGAAGACTTGTACCTCAGGTAGTCTACTATGTATATGCATATGCAAAGCTTATAGCTAAAGGTGAGCTTAAAGAAGGCGAGAAGATGAATGTGGTTGTACCCACGGGTAACTTCGGAAATATCCTTGCCGCATACTTTGCAAAGAATATGGGCATACCGATCGCAAAACTCATATGCGCTTCTAATGAGAACAAGGTTCTTTATGATTTCTTTGAAACAGGAGTATATGACAGAAACAGAGAATTCATGCTCACAAATTCTCCTTCTATGGATATACTTATCTCTTCAAATCTTGAGAGACTTATCTATCTGATCGCAGGTGAGGACAGTCAAAAGGATGTAAGCCTGATGAAGCAGCTTACACAAGAGGGAAGATATGAGATAAGTCCCGATATGAAAGAAAAGCTTGCTGACTTTGTCGGTGGATATGCTACACAGGAAGAGACATGCAGGACCATCAAGGAGATGTTTGACAAGACAGGATATGTACTTGATACTCATACAGCAGTCGCAGCAAAGGTATACAGTGACTATGTTAAGAGGACATCAGACAAGACAAAGACGGTGATAGCATCTACGGCAAGCCCGTTTAAGTTTACGACTTCCGTAATGGAAGCTATAGAGGGCAAGAAGTCTGACGAACCTGACTTTGAACTTGTAGACAGACTCAGCAGGATTTCAGGCATGAAAGTGCCTAATGCAATAGAAGAGATTAGAACAGCACCTACGAGACATGACCATATATATGAAAAGGAAAACATGGTCGATGCAGTAAGAGAATTTTTATCTTTGTCATAAGGAAACCACGAAAAGGGGGTTCCTTGTGATCAAGGAATTTCGTGGTACGGGGGTATAGTATGAGTAAGGAAATAAACTATTCTGAAATAACACCGCAGATCGAGAGACTTGCGGCTATGAGCAAAGAGGCCGGTGTTATAGATTCAGATCTCTTTGTCAAATATGATGTCAAGAGAGGCTTAAGAGATCTTAACGGCAAGGGTGTACTGGCAGGACTAACTCACATAAGTGATGTTCGTGCAACTAAGGTTGTAGACGGGCAGGTCGTTCCCGATTACGGCAGCCTGTTCTACAGAGGCTATAATGTCAAGGATCTTATTGATACATCAAAGATCGATAAGAAATACTGCTTTGAGGAAGTGACATATCTGCTTTTATTTGATAAGTTGCCTAACAAGCAGGAACTCAAGGAATTCTGTGACATGCTGGCATTCTACAGGACTCTTCCCACAAGCTTTGTCAGAGATATAATCATGAAGGCACCCAGCAAGGATATGATGAATACTCTTGCCAGAAGCGTGCTTACACTTTATTCATATGATGATATGGCAGACGATGTTTCAATGCCGAATGTACTTCGTCAGTGCCTGCAGTTAATAAGCATCTTCCCGATGCTCTCGATCTACGGATATCAGGCATACAGTCACTATCATGACGGAAAGAGCCTGTTTATTCATCAGCCGGATCCGGAACTGTCTGCGGCAGAAAATATCCTTCATCTGTTAAGACCCGACAGCAAGTTTACTCCTCTTGAAGCGCGTATACTTGATGTTGCGCTCGTACTTCACATGGAGCACGGCGGCGGTAACAATTCATCATTTACGACACACGTTATCACATCATCGCTCACAGATACATATTCTACGATAGCAGCTGCCATAGGATCATTAAAAGGACCAAGACACGGCGGCGCGAACATAAAGGTCGTTAGAATGATCGAATGCATGAAGGAAGAGATCAAGGACTGGAAGGATGAGGATGAGGTAAGCGCATATCTGTTGAAACTGCTTCACGGAGAAGCTTTTGACAGAGCAGGGCTCATCTATGGTGTAGGTCATGCGATCTATTCAAAATCAGATCCAAGAGCTGAAGTATTAAAGAGCTTTGTTGGCAAGCTTGCTCATGAAAAAGGACTTGATGATGAATATGGTCTTTATACTATGATCGAAAGACTTGCTCCTCAGATCATTACTAAGGAACGTCACATGTATAAGGGCGTCAGCATAAATGTTGACTTCTATTCAGGATTTGTTTACAGCATGCTCGGACTTCCCGAAGAACTGTTCACACCTTTGTTTGCAATAGGAAGGATCTCCGGATGGAGTGCTCACAGACTTGAAGAGCTCGCAAACAACGGAAAGATCATAAGACCCGCATACAGAACACTTTGCGAGGAAAAAGACTATATCGATATAGAAGACAGAGATTGATAACAAAAATGCACGTCACCTGACGTGTATTTTTGAGTTAAAGAAAAGGAAATCATGAGAGAACAGATACAGATTTTAAGACAAGAGATGGAAAGAAACGGCATAGACTGGTACATGGTCGTGACCGCGGATTATCATAACTCGGAATATGTCTCGGATTATTTTAAATGCCGTGAATGGCTGAGCGGATTCACTGGCTCGAACGGAACGCTTCTTGTGAGCAGGGATGTGGCGCTTTTGTGGACTGACGGACGTTACTTTGTCCAGGCAGCCCTGGAGCTTGAGTCAAGCGGGATCAAACTCATGAAGATGGGGGAGGAGAATGTTCCAAAGATAAAGGAATACCTTGAGAAACATATGAAACCGGGCGAGGTTCTTGGCTTTGACGGAAAGACATGCAATGCTGATTATATAAACAGCATATATGAGTTTATTGGCAGGGATAAGTCCTTAAGGTATGATATAGATCTTTGCGACATTATATGGAAGGACAGACCAAAACTTAACTGTTCAAAGGCTTATGTGATAGGAACCGAGTTTACGGGTGAATCATATCTTAACAAGATAAAGAGGGTAAGAGACTATCTTGATGAATATAACTGCCAGTATCTGTTTTTGAGCAAGCTCGATGACATCATGTGGCTTTTCAATATCAGGGGAGAGGATGTCGACTACAATCCGGTCGTTCTTTCCTATGCATGTATATCCAAGGATGACTGTTATCTTTTCATCCAGAAAGAAGCAGTAACGGAAGAGTTTTCTCTTTATGCGAAGATAAACAATATCGTTTTAAAGGACTACTTTGAGGTATATACATTTTTAGAGGATAGCTTCAGAGAGGATAAAAACTTCAATACAGTTGACAGTGTAGAACCAAATATATGCGCGGATCTTAAGCAGATCAACTATTGTGTTTACGGGCTTTTGAAAGGAAAGACAAACATAATTGACAGTGTAAATCCGACAACTCTTTTTAAAGCCAGGAAAAATGCCACCGAGATAGAAAACATGAGAGAGTTCTTCCTCCTTGATTCTGTTGCCGTATGCAGATTTTTATACAGACTCGATATGAGAGTGAAGGCTCATGAAAGAGGCGATTATCCTGGAGATTATCTTAAGGATGAAAACGGAAATATACTTTCTGAAAAGGCGGCCGAAAGACTGATAGATGAACTTAGAAGTGAGATCCCGGGATTTAAGGGACTGAGCTTTACTACCATAAGCGCCTATGGAAGCAATGCCGCCATGATGCACTATGAAGCAAGTGATGACGGCGGAGCGTTATTAAAGGATGAAGGCTTTCTGCTTGTTGACAGCGGCGGCCAGTATCTTGGCGCGACGACAGATGTAACAAGAACGATAGTCCTGGGAAATATAAGCGAAGAACAGAAGAGGGATTTCACACTCGTATTAAAAGGAATGTTAAATCTTATGAACACACAGTTTATAAAGGGATGCACTGGAAGAAATCTGGATATTATTGCCAGAGCACCTCTGTGGAAACTCGGCATGGATTACAAATGCGGAACCGGTCACGGTGTGGGATGCTTTTTAAATGTTCATGAGGGGCCTCATTCGATAAGATGGAGATACATCGAAAACAGCCATGAAACAGAACTTGAACCCGGAATGGTCGTAACTGACGAACCGGGAGTATATAAGGAAGGCAGATACGGGATAAGGACGGAAAATACCCTTCTTGTTGTTGAGGGAGATAAGACAAGTGACGGAAGTTTTCTTAAGTTTGAACCGTTAACATTAGTACCGATCGACTTAAGGGCTGTTGATCTTTCTTATCTTGAAAGAGAGGATATCAGACAGCTTAAGGCTTATCAGAACCTGGTGGTAAGTGCTGTTTCACCTCATCTTACAGATGAAGAAGCCGAGTGGTTAAAAGGTTTTCTTATCACTGAAAATTTATAATTTATTTACATTTCCGTAACCGAAAAATTGTTGACTTTAATCGTCTGTTTTGCAATAATAGACGTGATGTGTTTTTGGCACAAATGTACAATTAATTCACTTTTAAAGGAAGGAAATAATAAAATGGCAAACATCGATTTAACCAAGTATGGTATCACAGGTACCACAGAAATTGTTTACAATCCTTCATACGAGGATCTGTACAAGGAAGAGATGAAGCCCGGTCTTGAAGGCTTCGACAAAGGTGTTGAGACTGAACTTAACGCAGTAAACGTTATGACAGGTATTTACACAGGACGTTCACCTAAAGATAAGTATATCGTTATGGATGAGAATTCTAAGGATACAGTATGGTGGACATCTGATGAGTATAAGAACGACAACCATCCTATGACAGAAGAAACATGGGCAGTTGTTAAGGATCTTGCTAAGAAGGAACTCTCAAACAAGAGACTCTTTGTGGTTGACGCATTCTGCGGAGCAAACAAGGATACTCGTATGGCTGTTCGTTTCATCATGGAAGTTGCTTGGCAGGCGCACTTCGTAACAAACATGTTCATCAAGCCTACAGCTGACGAACTTGCAAGCTTTGAGCCTAACTTCGTTGTCTATACAGCTTCTAAGGCTAAGGTTGATAATTATGCTGAGCTTGGTCTTAACTCTGAGACATGTGTAGCATTCAACGTATCTAGCCGTGAGCAGGTTATCCTTAACACATGGTACGGCGGTGAGATGAAGAAGGGCATGTTCTCTATGATGAACTACTATCTGCCTCTTCAGGGTATCGCAGCAATGCACTGCTCAGCTAACACAGATATGGAAGGTAAGAACACAGCTATCTTCTTCGGTCTTTCAGGAACAGGTAAGACAACACTTTCAACAGATCCCAAGAGACTCCTTATCGGTGATGATGAGCACGGCTGGGATGACAACGGCGTATTCAACTTTGAAGGCGGATGCTATGCTAAGGTTATCAACCTTGACAAGGATTCAGAGCCCGATATCTACAATGCAATCAAGAGAGATGCTCTTCTTGAGAACGTTACAGTTGATGCAAACGGTAAGATCGATTTCGCTGATAAGAGCGTAACAGAGAACACACGTGTATCTTATCCTATCAATCACATTGAGAACATCGTTCTAAATGTTAATCCTACATCTTCAGGTCCTGCTGCACAGAACGTTATCTTCCTGTCAGCTGATGCATTCGGAGTACTTCCTCCTGTATCTATCCTTACACCTGAACAGACACAGTACTACTTCTTAAGCGGATTCACAGCTAAGCTTGCTGGTACAGAGAGAGGTATCACAGAGCCTACTCCTACATTCTCAGCTTGCTTCGGTCAGGCATTCCTTGAGCTTCATCCTACAAAGTACGGTGAAGAGCTTGTTAAGAAGATGGAAAAGAGCGGTGCTAAGGCTTATCTTGTTAACACAGGTTGGAACGGCACAGGCAAGAGAATCTCTATCAAGGATACAAGAGGTATCATCGATGCTATCCTTAACGGTGATGTTAATAAGGCTGAGACAAAGAAGATTCCGATCTTCGATTTCGAAGTTCCTACATCACTTCCTGGTGTTGATCCTGCAATCCTTGATCCTCGTGATACATACGCTGATGCTTCCGAGTGGGATGCAAAGGCTAAGGATCTTGCAGAGAGATTCATCAAGAACTTCAAGAAGTATGAAGGCAATGATGCTGGTAAGGCACTTGTTGCTGCAGGCCCTCAGCTTTAATCTGAAGTCTAAAAAGAAAACATGGGACAGGTCAATGACCTGTCCCTTTTTATGTATTGTGAACTCGATAGAATTTTGACAATTATTCATATATTTTTAACATTTTTATTTACTTATAGATGTTATACTATAATATGTGATAATTTGTGATATCAGATAAACAAAGGCATAAACAATGGTTAAGAGATTACTGAAAGAAGTTAAGGAATACAAGACTGCTTCAATACTGACTCCGATATGCATGATATTGGAAGTGGTCTTTGAAACCCTCATCCCTTTTTTGATGGCTTCGATCATCGATAAAGGTATCAACAACTCCGATATGGATCATGTCATAAAGATCGGAGGTCTGATGTTTCTAGTAGCGATACTCAGCCTGTTAACAGGCATAGGCGGAGGCGCATTCGGAGCCAGAGCATCTACCGGTTTTGCAAAGAATCTTCGTGAAGCGATGTATAACAATATACAGACGTTTTCATTTAAGAATATCGATAAATTCTCAACGGCAGGTCTTGTAACAAGACTTACGACCGATGTTTCAAATGTACAGAACGCATATCAGATGATACTCAGGATGGCTATGAGAGCACCGTTTAGCATGATATGTGCTCTTGTCATGGCATTTTATATCAATGCAAGGATCGCTAGCATTTATCTTATTGCCGTGCTCGTGCTAGCTGTCTTTATGGTATTTCTTATCAGAAGAGCAACGGCAACATTCAAACAGGCATTTCCCAAATATGACGCTTTAAATGAATCCGTTCAGGAAAATGTTTCGGCAATAAGAGTTGTAAAAGCATACGTAAGAGAACAGGAAGAAATAGGAAAGTTCAAGACTGCAAGCGAGAATATCTACAGGATATTTAAAAAGGCCGAGTATAACATAATCGTAAGCGGACCGATAATGACTGCTACCGTCTATACATGCATCATCCTGATAAGCTGGATAGGAGCAAAGATGATAGTCAGTGATCTTCTTACAACAGGTGAGCTGGCTTCACTTCTTGCATACTGCATGAACATACTTATGAGTATGATGATGCTCAGTATCGTATTTGTCATGATAACAATGAGCACGGCGAGCATTGAGCGTATCGCTGAGGTTCTTAATGAAGAAGCCGATATAGTAAATCCCGATGATCCCGTAATGGAAGTCATGGACGGCAGTATCGAATTTTCTGATGTAGCATTCTCATATAATAAAAACGGCAACGAACCTGTTCTTAAGGATGTCGATCTTAGTATAAAAGCGGGCGAGACTATCGGTATCATGGGCGGTACCGGAAGTTCAAAGACAAGTCTGGTAAATCTTATAAGCCGACTTTATGATGTCAATGCAGGCTCGATAAAGGTTGGTGGCATCGATGTCAGAAAATATGATCTTGAAGTATTAAGAAACAGTGTATCTGTAGTACTTCAGAACAATGTCCTGTTTTCAGGGACAATATATGAAAATCTCAGATGGGGAAATAAAGATGCAACGGATGAACAGTGCAAGGAAGCATGCAGGCTTGCATGTGCTGACGATTTTATAGAAAGTTTCCCTGATGGGTATAACACAATGATAACCCAGGGTGGTACAAATGTTTCCGGAGGTCAGAAACAGAGGCTGTGTATAGCAAGGGCACTACTTAAGAATCCAAAGGTTCTGATACTGGATGATTCGACCAGTGCTGTAGACACGGCAACAGATGCACGTATCAGAAAGGCATTCAGGGAGTATATGCCTGAAACGACAAAGCTCATCATTGCTCAGAGAGTAAGCTCTGTAATGGATGCTGACAGGATAATCATAATGGAAGAAGGAAGAGTTGACGGGGTCGGAACTCATGAGCAGCTTCTTGAAACGAATGAGATATATCGTGAGATTTACGAAACTCAGACAAGCGGCGGCGGAGATTTCGACCAGCCGTCATGATAAAAGGATAATTTTTCTTTAGGAGGATTTATATATGCCGGGACCGGGTCACAGGGTTCCCAGAGGCGTAAAACCGAATGTTGAAAATCCGGGTAAGCTGTTTAAAAGGCTTATGTCTTATGTCTTTGTGGATTATAAAATTCATTGCATACTGGTATTTATACTTATAATCATGGGAGTTCTCTGTAATGTTCAGGGTACGATGTTTACAAGATCGCTGATCGATGATTACATCACACCGCTGCTGCTTACAGACAAGCCTGATTTTACACCTCTTGCAAGAGCTATAGGCCGCGTTGCATGTTTCTATGCAGCCGGTGTTATCTGCGTATATACGCAAAACAGGATAATGGTAAATGTTACTCAGGGTGTTCTTCGAAATATCAGAGACGATGTCTTTGAACATATGGAACGACTCCCTATACGATTCTTTGACAGCCATACACACGGCGATATCATGAGTGTCTATACCAATGATATCGATACATTAAGACAGCTTATCAGCCAGTCACTGCCTCAGATAGTAAACGCATCGTTTACCATCGTAAGCGTATTTATCAGCATGTGTGTTCTGAGCCTGCCACTTACAGGAGTAACGGTTATCATGATATTCGTTATGCTCTTTGCTTCGGGTAAGACAGCGGGAATGAGCGGTAAGTTCTTCGTTAAGCAGCAAAAGGATCTTGGCGCGGTAAACGGATACATAGAAGAGATGATGACGGGACAGAAGGTCGTAAAGGTTTTCTGCCATGAAGAAGAAGCCAAGGAAGGGTTCAAGAAGCTTAACGACGAACTCGGCATGAGCGCGTTTAGGGCAAATGGATACGCAAATATCATGATGCCTATGAATGCACAGATAGGAAACGTAAGCTATGTACTGTGTGCTATTATCGGAGGTTTTTTGGCTATCAACGGATATACGAGTCTGACGATAGGCGCACTTGTGAGCTTTTTAACATTTAACAAGAGTTTTAACATGCCCATAAACCAGGTCAGCATGCAGGCTAATGCAATAGTAATGGCCATGGCAGGTGCAGACCGGATATTCAAGATAATGGACGAAAAACCTGAAGTAGATGACGGATACGTTACTCTGGTTAATGCCAAAGAAGTTGACGGAAAGCTTACTGAATGTGAAGAAAAGACGGGCAGATGGGCTTGGAAACACTACCACAAGGCAGATGATACGACCGATTATATCGAAGTAAAGGGTCATGTTGTATTTGACGGAGTCGACTTCGGATATAACGATGACAAGATGGTACTGCATGATATAGAACTGTTTGCAAAGCCGGGGCAGAAGATCGCGTTTGTTGGATCTACCGGTGCAGGCAAGACCACTATCACAAATCTTATCAACAGATTCTATGATATACAGGATGGAAAGATCCGCTATGACGGAATCAATATAAACAAGATAAAGAAAGATGATCTTCGTCACAGTCTGGGAATAGTATTACAGGAAACGCATCTGTTCTCCGGAACTGTCGCTGACAATATCAGATACGGAAAACCGGATGCTACTGATGAAGAGGTAATCGCTGCAGCAAAGCTTGCCAATGCTGACGGATTTATAAGAAGGCTTCCTGACGGATACAATACTATGCTAAAAGGTGACGGAGCAAACTTGAGTCAGGGTCAGAGACAGCTGCTTGCAATAGCAAGAGCAGCTATTGCAAATCCGCCGGTACTCATCCTTGATGAAGCGACCAGTTCCATCGATACAAGAACGGAAAGAATAGTTCAGGATGGCATGGACAAGCTGATGAACGGCAGAACGAGCTTTGTGATAGCCCACAGACTGTCAACTGTAAGAAATGCAAACGCTATCATGGTGCTTGAACAGGGCAGGATAATAGAGCGCGGTACACATGAGGAGCTTATAGAACAGAAAGGCAAGTATTACCAGCTTTATACGGGAAATTCTATAGCAGGATAAATATATTTGGAGGTTACTATGGAGATCAAAGAAAAAATCGAAAGCAAAAAAACCTATCTGGGAATTGAATTCGGATCGACCAGGATCAAGGCGGTTCTCATCGATGAGAAGGGAACTCCCATCGCGAGCGGTGATCATGAATGGGAAAACCGTTTTGAAAACGGTGTGTGGACATACTCAATGGATGATGTATGGAACGGCATTCAGGATTGCTACAAGAATCTTAAGAATGATGTTGCACAAAAGTACGGAGTAAAACTTGCGGGATTCGGTGCAATGGGCATTTCTGCCATGATGCACGGTTATCTTGCATTTGACAGGGATAATGAACTCCTTGTACCGTTCAGGACCTGGAGAAATACGATAACAGAGCAGGCAGCAAAGGAACTTACAGCCGCTTTTAACTATAACATACCTCAGAGATGGAGTATTGCTCATCTTTTCCAGGCAATTCTTAACGGTGAAGAGCATATCTCTAAGGTTTCATTCTTTACAACACTTGCAGGATATGTTCACTGGAAGCTTACCGGTGAAAAGGTACTGGGCGTAGGAGATGCATCAGGAATGTTCCCGATAGATACAACTAGCGGAAACTATGATGCAAAGATGGTAGCCAAATTTGATGAAATTGCATCAGCAAAAGGCTTTAATGCAAAGCTTTCAGACATACTTCCAAAGGTATTGTCAGCAGGAGAAAATGCAGGAACACTTACTCACGACGGTGCTAAGCTTTTGGATCCCGAAGGTGACCTTGAAGCAGGTATCAAGCTCGCTCCTCCGGAAGGTGATGCAGGAACAGGTATGACTGCAACAAATTCAGTTGGCAAGCGTACAGGAAATACATCTGCAGGTACAAGTGTATTTACAATGATCGTTTTGGAAAAGGAGCTGAGCAAGGTATATCCTCAGATCGATCTTGTTACTACTCCTGACGGAGCACTTGTCGGAATGGTTCATTGCAACAACTGTACAAGTGATATCAATGCATGGGTAAATCTCATGGATCAGAACCTTAAACTGTTTGGCTGTGACGTTGATAAGAACACATTATATACAAAACTCTTTGAAGTAGCTCTTGATGGCGATGATGACTGCGGAGGTCTTATTTCTTACAACTATTTCTCAGGCGAACCGGTTACAGGATTTGATGACGGAGCACCGCTGTTTGTAAGAAAGGCAACAGACAAGTTTACACTCGCGAACTTCATGAGAATGAATATCTACAGCTCACTTGCAGCTCTCAAATCAGGACTCGATCTTATGATAAGAGAAGAGGGAGTCAAGGTAGACAAGATGTTTGGACATGGCGGACTGTTCAAGACTAAAGGTGTTGGTCAGTCAGTTCTTGCCGCAGCAATAAACAGTCCCGTTTCCGTAATGGAGACAGCAGGAGAAGGCGGCCCATGGGGTATGGCTCTTCTTGCAGCGTACATGGATCTTAAGGATGGTAATGAAAGCCTGCAGGAATATCTCGATAACAAGATATTCGCAGGTCAGGCTGGTCAGACACTTGAGCCTGACGAAGCAATGGTAGAAGGCTTTGACGCATTCATGAAAAAATATATGGCAGGTCTTGAGATCGAAAAGGCAGCTGTCAGCAGTTTGAATTGATAGGAGGATGAAAAATGCTTGAAGATCTTAAGCAACAGGTTTATGAAGCCAATATGCTTCTTCCCAAACATGGTCTTGTAACATTTACATGGGGAAATGTCAGCGGAATAGACAGAAGGAGCGGATTATTTGTAATTAAGCCAAGCGGAGTGGACTATGAGAAGCTCACAGCCGATGATATGGTGGTAATGGATCTTGACGGAAACAAGGTTGAAGGAGATTTCAATCCTTCATCAGATACACCTACACATCTTGAACTCTATAAGGCTTTTAAGGAGATAGGCGGTGTTGTTCATACACACAGCTCATATGCAACGAGCTTTGCTCAGGCAGGCAGAGATATACCCTGCTACGGAACAACACATGCAGATTATATCTACGGGTCTGTTCCGTGTTTAAGATGCCTTACAAAGGGCGAGATAGAAGATGCATATGAATCCAATACCGGACATCTTATCGTAAACGAGTTCATAAGAAGAGATCTGGATGTTACGGCAGTACCAGCTTGTCTTTGCAAGAACCATGGACCGTTCATCTGGGGAAAGGATTGCATTGAAGCGGTTCATAACGCTGTCGTGCTCGAGGAAGTGGCTAAGATGGCCATGTGGACAGAACTGATTAATCCGCAGGTAAAAGAGGCACCTAAAGAGCTTATGGATAAGCATTATTACAGGAAGCACGGCGCCGGTGCATACTACGGACAAAATTAAGTGTGCACGTGAACCATTTTTGGTTGTATGTGACATATTCATGTGATAAAATAAATACGCTTGACAATATTTGGGAAAGGTACAAGCGACTTACTACTAAGAAGGAGTTAGAAAACAATGACCAATTTAGAACTTAAGCAAAAAGCGAACGAAGTTCGTAAAGGCATCGTTACATCTGTTCACAGTGCCAAGGCCGGACATCCGGGCGGATCGCTGTCAGCAGCTGACATGTTCACATTTCTTTATTTTGAAGAGATGAACATCGATCCAAAGGATCCTAAGAAGGAAGACAGAGACCGTTTCGTTCTCTCAAAGGGACATACGGCACCAGGTCTGTATTCCGTACTTGCAAACAGAGGATATTTCCCTGTTGAAGACCTTACAACACTTCGTAAGCTTGGTTCATATTTACAGGGACATCCCTGCATGCAGGAAACACCTGGTGTTGACATGTCTTCAGGATCACTCGGACAGGGCATCTCTGCAGCTGTAGGTATGGCTCTTGCTGCAAAGATGGATAACAAGGATTACAGAGTATATACACTCTTAGGTGATGGTGAGATACAGGAAGGACAGGTTTGGGAGGCTTCAATGTTCGCAGGTGCCCGCAAGCTTGACAACCTTGTTGTTATTGTAGATAACAACGGATTACAGATTGATGGTAAGATTGAGGATGTATGTTCACCTTATCCTATAGATAAGAAGTTTGAAGCATTCAATTTCAATGTTATTAATATTGACGGTCATGATTTTGATCAGATAAGATCTGCTATGCAGGCAGCAAAAGACTGCAAGGGTATGCCCACAGCTATCATCATGAAGACAACTAAGGGTAAAGGAGTTAGCTTCATGGAAAATAATGCCGGATGGCATGGCAAGGCTCCCAACGACGAGGAGTATGCTACAGCAATGGCTGATCTTGCAGCTATAGATGAACAGTTAAAGGAGGGCAACTGATATGGGAGATAAGATTGCTACAAGAGAGAGCTACGGTAATGCGCTGGTAGCATGTGCTGAGGACTTCCCTAATCTGGTCGTTCTCGATGCTGACCTTGCAGGAGCAACAAAGACAGGAACATTTAAAAAGGCATATCCCGACAGACATATCGACTGCGGTATCGCCGAGTGTAATATGACTGGTATCGCCGCAGGTCTTGCAACATGCGGAAAGATCCCGTTTGTTTCTTCATTTGCTATGTTTGCTGCAGGAAGAAACTTTGAGCAGGTAAGAAACTCAATCGGATATCCTCATCTTAATGTTAAGATAGGTGCAACACATGCAGGTATCACTGTAGGTGAAGACGGTGCTACACATCAGTGTAACGAGGATATCGCTCTAATGAGAACTATCCCCGGAATGACTGTTATCGTTCCCAGTGATGATATTGAAGCAAAGGCAGCTGTAAGAGCAGCACTTGAAATGAACGGCCCTGTTTATTTAAGATTCGGCCGTGCTGCTGTTCCGGTAATCAATGACAGACCTGATTACAAGTTTGAGATAGGCAAGGGCGTAAAGCTTAATGACGGTTCTGACGTAACTATCATAGCTACAGGTATATGTGTTGATTCTGCTATGCAGGCAGCAAAGATACTTGAAGAAAAGGGTATCAAGGCAGACGTTATCAACATCCATACGATCAAGCCTCTTGATGAAGAGATCGTTATAGCTTCTGCAAAGAAGACAGGAAAGGTATTTACAGTGGAAGAGCACAGTGTTATCGGCGGTCTCGGAAGTGCTGTATGTGACTGTCTTGCTGCAAATGCACCTACAAAAGTTGTTAAGATCGGAATGAACGACAAGTTTGGTGAATCAGGACCTGCTTCAGCTCTTGTTGAGAAGTACGGACTTGACGGCAAGGGAGTAGCTGAGACAATACTCGCAAATATCTGATAAGTAATTTAAAAGTGGCAATCAGTCGGTTGCCACTTTTTCAACGAGGACATAAGTTTGAAAAATATACTTGCTCCATCTATTTTGGCAGCTGATATAGCCAATCTGGGTGAAGATATCAACAAGACTGCGTCAGCAGGTGCAAAATATTTACATATCGATGTTATGGACGGAGTATTCGTTCCAAGGTTAAGCTTCGGTCAGTGCGTTGTAGAGAGCATCAGAAAATGCACTGATATAACATTTGATGTTCATCTTATGATAGTGGATCCGATCAAGTGTGTTGAGGATTTTGCAAAATGCGGAGCCGATACCATAACTGTGCATCTTGAGGCATGTGATGATGTTAAAGCAACGCTTCTAAAGATACGTGAATGCGGATGCAGAGTCGGACTGTCCATAAAACCGGCAACGAAGGTTGAAGAGATCATACCTTATCTTGATTATGTTGATATGATACTGATCATGAGTGTTGAACCCGGTCTTGGCGGACAGAAGTACATGGAAGATGCAACAGGCCGAATAACAAAGACAAGAGAGCTCATCAATGAGAGAGGTCTTGATGTAGATGTTGAGGTCGATGGCGGTGTATGCAAGGAAAATCTAAGGATGATCCTTGATGCCGGAGCCAATGTCATTGTATCAGGCTCATCGATCTTTAAAGGTGATATCACAAAGAACACTGAAGAGTTTATCAAGATATTAAAAGAAGCGGAGAGAGCATAGGCTTTCTTCGCTTCTTGCTTATTGGTTCATGTAATTATCTATTCCGTTTGCTATTCCTTCGGCTATAAGATTCTGGTAATCATCTGATGCCATCTTTAGATCTTCATCTGGATTTGTCATATATCCCATTTCAACAATCGTAACAGGAACAGTGCACCAGTTGATTCCGCTCATCGTATCTGTTTCCCATACTCTTTCTTTTTTACATCCTGTTGAGGCAACAAGGGAATCCAGTACGCATGTAGAGAGCAGTTTGCTCTGAGGAGCTAAAGATGCATTGTACGGATTTGAAGGCGTCTGACATATCGTCATTGCTCCGTTTGCATTAGAGTTATCAGAACCGTTGGCATGTATGCGTATAAAAGCTGCGGCATTATTGTCATTGGCAATTTTGGCTCTTTCACTGTTGCTGATATTAACATCATTATCGGTTCTTACCATGATGACTGTATATCCTCTGGCAGTAAGGATATTCTGCAACTTAAGTGCAACCATTAGATTAAGTTCATACTCAGCAAGACCGCTGGCTACTCCGGTTGTACCGCCTGTAACCTTTGCTTTCATTTCACTCGCACCGGGGCCTATAGGCTCTTTTTCTGAATTGCCTTTTCTCTGATGACCGGCATCAATGACTATAACATTTGATGAATTTGATGGATCATAGATCTGGACCGGTTCCTTTTTAGAAAGTGATAAGAGCTGTTCATCCGTGATCGTCTTGTCATGTCTTGGATCATGATAAAGAGAAGTCTCATTATCAGAAACTGTACAGTTTAAGATAAAACTGTATCCTTTTTGGGTCAGTTTCTCACAAATATTCTTTAGAGATGTTATTTCATCTTGTGAGAGCCCCTCATCACAGCCTATATCTATGATGATATGACTGTCTGTTTTAGAGATATATTCCTCAATATCCTCAACATCCTTATATCCACCGGTGGTCATCTCATACACATATTTATACCCGGTTATCTTATCTAGAGCATTTTCGCTGATAACAGCGCTTATATCAGCTTCAATGGCATTTCCTAAAAGCAGTTTTGAAAAATCATCATTAACCAGTGCTTTGGTTTCACTAAGATAAACCCTGAAGTCCTTATCATGTAACGGACTGTGACATATAGCTTCAAAAACAGTATCATTGTCTGCTTTTGAGACGTTAACTATCTTTATATCCTCTATAACAAAACAGCCTGAAGGAAGAATGTCTGCATATCGTTTGTTAAGCTCAGATAACATCATATCAAGAGCAAGACTGGCAGCGTCTTTTGGTTTCTCTGTGGGAACAGCTTTTTCAGTAACAACAGGAGATGGCAGTGACATATCTGATACAGGAGTGTTTTGAGCTACAGGCTCAATATCGACTTTCATATCATCTGATACATCTGGACCTGAACATGATACAAATATAATCATGCAGTATGTAATTGCAATAACTGTCAGTATTTTTCGCATATGCACATTTTATCACACGGAGGGCAAAATACAAAATTTTGAAAATTTTTCAAAAAATATATTGACACAAAACTGTTATAGGTGTATATATAACACATAAACAGTTGCAACTGTTATTGGATGTACGAAAACTAAGGGGGAGGGTTTTCGTACACCAATAGGATTTTATGAGGAACTACATTATGCAGTTAACACAGAATTCGGACAAACCGATCTATCAGCAGATAGCAGACAGCTTTAAAACGGATATACTTTCCGGTAAGTATGATCAGGGCGATTACCTGCCGTCAATAAGAGGACTGGCCAAGGATCTGCGTATCAGCGTCATAACAACAATGAAAGCCTACGAGATCCTTGAAAAAGAAGGACTTGTTACCGCTGCACAGGGAAAAGGGTATTACGTGAATGCACAGAACTCTGAGATGCTCAGAGAACAGCATTTACGAAAAGTTGAAGATTCGCTTAACGATGCGATAAATTCAGCAAAGATCGCAAATATCACTGAATCCGAACTTATTGAAACATTAAAAGCATTATATATGCTTTCACAGGAGGATGTATGAATTACACAATAGCTGTAAAAGGACAGAATCTAATTAAGGAGTATAAGAATTTCAAACTCGATATACCTGAATTTGAGATACCTCAGGGATTTGCAACAGCTCTGATAGGAGAGAATGGTGCAGGTAAGACAACACTACTCAATATGCTTTCAGGTATAAGACTCGATTTTAAGGGAGAAATCACGTATTTCGACAAGTATTCCGTAAATGAAAAGGAATCAAATCCTGAAGTAAAGAACAGCATAGGATATACCGGCCCAGGCAAGTACTTCTTGCCAACATGGAGCGTTGGAGATATTGAGACGATAAGTGAACTGATATTTGATAACTTTAAAAAGGACAGGTTCAGGGAACTCTGTATCCGTTTAGCACTATTTGGTGATCATGATTTTGATCCTAAAAAGAAAAACGGCGATCTTTCAGACGGAACAAAGATGAAACTGATGCTGGCGACAGTACTTGCAAGAGACACAAATCTTCTGATACTTGATGAGCCTGCTTCACCTCTTGATCCGCTCATGAGAGATGTACTCAATTCTATGATCGGAGACTATATCAATAACGGAGAAGGAAATCATACAGTATTCTTTTCAACGCATAACGTAGCAGATATGGAGAGCATTACTGATTATGCGATAATCATGGAGCACGGTCAAATTGTTGAAAAAGGATTCGTAGATGAACTAAAGGAAAAATATATTCTTGTAAAAGGTGACGCAGAAGATACAGAAGCTGCCAAGAATATCCTTTATTCAATAACTGTTAATCCATACGGGTTTGAAGGGATCTGTCTTTCACAAGATCTTGATAAGCTTGCTGGTATGAACCTTACAAGAGAAACACCTTCGCTATATCAGATAAGTATTGCAGTAATGAAGAAGAATACAAGGATGGTAATCTGATATGTTAAAAACTCATAAAGCAGTAGAAGGAAGAAGATATTTCAACATTACAAATATTATAGTGCCACTTGTTTTTATGATCATTGGATTGTTTTACAGATCGGTTATAGGATTTGTATATGCTGAGATATTTCTGTTTGTTCAGGCATGGCTGATGATATATGAGATTTCGACAGAATACTTTGGTTACGGAGCGATATATCGAAAGAACAATTTCGGCATGGAATATTTAAAAACTTCTATAAATGGAATGAATCTCGTAAAAAAGAGCATGCTTTCTGATTCGATACTACGAATAGTAAGAACGATAGCTTATACACTGATACCGGGAATACTAGTATCAAGATCAGTTGACGATCCCAAGGCATTAATAGTATGTGCGCTTACTCTTGCAAATGTAAGTGTATGGTCGGTAAGTTTTACCAGATACGTTACAATGTACGGATTCTTAATAATGACATCGGCTCCTTTTTTGATCGTGGGACTGACAATCGATGTTCTGTGTATAAATAAGTTGATTAATGCGGTACCGGTGATGATCGCGTTGATAGTGCTATTAGCATGCGGTGTTATATTTACACAGCTCTTTGCTTCAAAAAAGATAAAGGAATCATATAAGGATCATATGTAATTTATGGGGGATTTAGAATGAAAGATATGATAAAATTCTTAAAGCTTTGCAAATACAGTTTCAAATTCAAGACGAATTGTATATTTCTGATTATATTTTTCATCATTGGAGTGATCAACGAGGTAGCTACAAAGGGTACTCAGTACCTGGGGGGATTTTATATAGTTTTAACAAGCATATATCTGTTTCAGTTTGTAATGAGCCTTTCAATATCAGATATGATACAGTCATCAGGCATTGGGAGAAGGATACAGCTAGATATGCCAGTTAAGCTTAATGGATTTCTCTCAATAGTACTTTATACGCTGTTGATAGTATTCAGACTAAGTATGGCAAGGATACATCCGGAGTATATCCTTGACAATACATCATCTTTACTGATGATAGATATCATGTTTTTTTTACTTTTTATATATACCGGATTTGTATATAAGTATTTTATAGTCTCGATCCTGGTATTCTGTTTCACATTTGCTTTTATCACTACAGGCATGAATATAATGAATTCGTTAGATATATTTAGCAAAGTGTCCTTAAATGATGTAGTGATATTCGGATATATTGTCATCATAATCGGTGTCATCCTTCAGTATTTGATATGCAAGATCCTGATTAGAAAGCCTATTTCACAGCGTGCATTCAGGGGAATATTCAAGGATGCAAAATAAATAAAATTAATTGTTGAATAATACCACAATATATGGTATTATAGCCTAAATGCGGGAGGCTATATTGTGAGACTGATTGAGACAAGCCACAATTTAACAAGAACATGATAACAGACGATGGGAATTTTATTCTCATCGTTTTTTTATGAAAGGGATAAGGATTATGAGACATCTAATGAATCCACTGGATTTTACGGTCGAAGAGCTTGATAAGCTTTTTGATCTGGCAAATGACATGGAAAACAATCGAGAAAAGTATGCTGATGTGTGCCACGGTAAGAAGCTTGCAACCTGCTTCTATGAACCGAGTACAAGAACAAGACTTAGTTTTGAATCGGCAATGTTAAATCTTGGAGGAAGCGTACTCGGATTTTCATCAGCAGATTCATCAAGTGCAGCAAAGGGAGAGAGCGTTTCCGATACGATCCGCGTGATATCCTGCTATGCAGACATATGCGCGATGAGACATCCCAAGGAAGGTGCTCCGATGGTAGCTGCAGGAAGATCAAAGATACCTGTGATAAATGCAGGTGATGGAGGCCATCAGCATCCTACACAGACGCTTACCGATCTGCTTACAATAAGAAGCTTAAAAGGAAGACTGGGCGGATTCACCATTGGATTGTGCGGAGATCTGAAATTCGGCAGGACCGTACATTCGCTCATAGAAGCTCTTGCAAGATATGATGATATCAAGTTTATCTTCATATCTCCGGAAGAACTCAAAGTTCCCGATTATATAACAGAGATGTTAAAGAGCAAGAATATTGGATATGAAGAGGTGATAAGCCTTGACAAAGTGATGCCTGAACTTGATCTTCTATATATGACCAGAGTTCAGAGAGAGAGATTCTTTAACGAGGAAGACTATATCAGATTAAAGGATTTCTACGTACTCACCAAAGAGAAGATGAAATCAGCAAAGGAAGATATGCTTGTTCTTCATCCCTTGCCCAGAGTAAACGAGATAAGCGTAGAGATAGACGATGATCCGAGAGCAGCATATTTCAAACAGGCTCAGTACGGAGTTTATGTCAGAATGGCACTCATATATACACTGCTTGGTTTGGGAGGTGATATAGCATGTTAAATGTAGGAAAGATAGAAGAAGGATTTGTACTCGATCACATAAAGGCAGGTCAGAGCCTGTCAATATATCATCATCTTCAGCTTGATACCAGAGACTGTACGGTTGCGATGATAATGAATGCCAAATCAGACAAGATGGGCAAAAAAGATATCTTAAAGGTTGAATGTGATATCGAAGATCTTAACCTTGATGTACTGGCTGTTATAGACTGCAATATAACTGTAAATGTGATAAAGGACGGCGAGATAGTACAGAAAAAGGAACTTACGCTACCTAAGGAGATCCAGAGAGTATTCAAATGCAAGAATCCAAGATGTATCACATCAATTGAACAGGAACTGCCTCATATTTTCTTCCTTTCTGATGAGCAGAAGGGACTCTACAGATGCAAGTACTGCGAAGAGAAATTTGACAAGAGAAGTCTCGGAAGTGTAAAAATCCTTTAAGATGTGGTATTATATTAAAAGCATACCAAGTAGAAGGAGGGGCTTATAATGGGATATGTTGAAAGAAAAAGATGGTTGTTTCTGGGATTACCCTGGACATTCACAAAATATACGATAAATGATGATGTACTGACCATAGATTCGGGATTCTTCAAAACTTATGAGAATGATTGCTATATGTACAAGATCACTGATGTGGAACTTGAAGTAAGTCTTATGGAGAAGATATTTAAGCTTGGTACTATAAAGTGCATAACTGGTGACAAGACACATCCGATCCTTTTGATTGAACATATCAAGAATTCAAAAGAGATAAAGAATTACATCCTTGAAGAGTCAGAAAAAGCAAGGATTAAGAGACGTACCGTTAATATGCAGGATATCGGCGGAATCGATCTTAATGAAATGGGAATGGATGTTGACGAGTTAGGATAAAGGACAAAGGGCTGTGCCGCTGCACAGCCCTGTTTTGATTTAATATGAATTATACACAGGCATTGCAATACATAGAATATATAAATACTCTTAAAGGCTCTGTACTGGGACTGGACAGTATTAGAACTCTTTGTGATGAACTGAATAATCCTCAGGATGATCTTAAGTTTGTACATATCGCCGGTACAAACGGCAAAGGATCCACCCTGGCTTTTACCTCGACGATTCTAACAGAATCCGGCTACAGAGTGGGAAGATATATTTCTCCAACGATAAGGGAGTACAGAGAACGATTTCAGATAAATGGCAGGATGATATCTCAAAATCTTTTTACACAGCTTTTAGAAGAGGTAAAGAATGCCTGCGATAGAATGTGTGAAAAAGGATATGAACATCCGACGGCTTTTGAGATTGAAACTGCACTTGCATTTTTATATTTTGAAAGGAAAAAATGTGACATCGTAGTACTGGAAACAGGCATGGGCGGGACTGATGATGCGACAAATATAGTAAAGACTACAGTTTTATCCATATTAGCTTCCATATCCATGGATCATATGCAGTTTTTGGGAGATACACTTGATAAGATAACGCTCAAAAAATGTGGAATAATAAAACCTAATGTACCTGTAGTATCAGCAAAACAAAAAGAGGAATCTGAAATCGTTATAAAGCAAGTATGTATAAAAAATGCTAGCCCACTTACGATAATAGATAAAAAAGATCTTTCCAACATAAAGTACGGGCTTATAAAGCAGAGCTTTAAGTATAAAGAAAAAAGATATGAGATAAAACTCGCCGGCACTTGGCAGCCTGATAATGCAGTTCTTGCAATTGAAGCTGCAAATATCTTAATAGAAAGCGGTTTTTCAAAAATTACAGAAGAGAGCATACAAAAGGGTCTGCTTAAGACTGAATGGCAGGCACGTTTCCAGGTACTTAAAAAGAAACCTATATTTATAATTGATGGAGCTCATAATGAAGATGCTGCCATAAGGCTTCGCGAAAGCATTGACACATATTTATCTGATAAGAATAAGATATATATATTGGGTATGTTCAGAGATAAGGAAGTCGATAAGGTGGTTAGCACCATTGTTAATGACGGCCTAATGGTGTTTACATGCCAGGCTCCAAATAATGCCAGAGCATTAAGGAGCGTTGAACTGGCTGAGATCATAAAAAACTATAACCCTCGGGTAACATGTTGTGATTCTGTAGATGAAGCTGTTGAATTTGCTACATCAATGGCGGATGAAAACAGTGCGATAATCGCATGCGGCTCGCTTGCATATCTTGGAAGAATACTCGATATTTTTAGCTGACATCTTTTCGTTGAAATTCAAATGTAAAACTGGGTTTTTTAAATGAATATGACGTTACGTTTTTATTGATAGAATATAAGCATTTAGTTAATATTTGTGATAAGATTTTTATGATATAACAAAGTGGAGAAAAACAAATGTATTATGCAAGTTTTGGAATACTGGCGTTAATTCACCATCTGATTATCAATCATGATATATTGAAAAACGGGAAAAAGCTATCTGCAAAGGATTCACGTTACCGCTATAGACAGTTTTTAATCTCTGTACTTATCTTTTATATCGCAGATCTGTCGTGGGGATTTTGCAGTGAATCAGATTACAGAGCAATAGCATATGCGGATACTATTGTATTCTTTGTTTCCATGGCATTTTCTGTTCTTTTTTGGACGCGGTTTGTAGTTGCATTTCTTGGAAAAAGAAGTTTTAATGCCATAAGTCTTTTGACCGCAGGATGGTTTATATTCGCTTTTGTAATTCTTAATTTGTTTATCAATTTCTTTAAACCTATCATATTTATCTTTACCGAAGACATGGAGTATATTCCCGGCACTGGGAGATATTTCCTGTTAGTTGCTCAGCTTATTATGTATCTAATTAGTTCTCTATACTCCCTGTTTGCAGCACATAAATCAGAGGGTCTTGATAAAGTACATTACAGAGCGATTTTTTTGTCATGCGGTGTTATGACCTTATTCATTATTTTTCAAAATTTCTATCCTCTTGTTCCTTTTTACACTATTGGTTTAATTATAGCCAATTGTATAATGCATATTTTTGTCGATGAAGATGAAAAAATAGAACAGATTCAGGAAAAAGAAAAAGTTGAAAAGGAAAAAGAGATTTATAATCATATATCAAATTCACTTGCTGAGGACTATGAAGCAATATACTACATTAATATAGATACTGGCAAATACAAAAATATTTCTACAAGTGAATCATACATTTCATTAAACGTTCCAGAAAGATTTGAAGATTTTTATTCTGAGACAAGACAGAACGTACTTAAATATGTACATCCTGACGATCGAGATTTTGCTTTGAGCATGTATTATAAAGATACTATGCTAAAGAATCTGGAAGATAAAAAATCATATGCATATAAATATAGGATAATGGTGGGAGGGGGACCTCGATACTACAGATTCGTTGTAATACTTACTGAAGACAAAAAACACTTGGTTCTGTGCGAAAAGGATATAAACGATACGATTACAGCCGAAACTGCTATGTTAGAAAGACAAAAAGCCAGCATAACGTTTAGTCAGATAGCAGAGAGCCTTGCATCCAATTACGATGCTATATACTACGTTGATACACAAGACAAGAGTTTTGTTGGATTTGATTCAAATAATATATACGGAGAGTTAAAAGTCAATCAGTCAGGAGATGATTTCTTCGCAGATGCCAAGGAAAGTGCTTCTATTCTTATTCATCCGCAAGATAGAGAAAGGCTTTTAAACATTTTTGACAATGATTATTTGATCACAACACTTGAGGATAAGAAACAGTTCACGATTGAATACAGACTGATAATTGATGATAAAGTGCAGCATACCAGATTAACTGCCAGAAAATCCAGGGATAGAGTTCATCTTATAATCGGTGTTGAGAATATAAATGAAGAAGTAAACAGAGAAAAAGAGCATCTTCTTGCTCTCAATACCGAAAAGGAAAATGCAAGACGAGATGAATTGACAGGAACCAGAAATAAGACAGCATTCACTGAACTGGAAAAATCCATTCAGGAAAACATTGATAACGGAATGGGGCATATGCAATTCGCTTTTGTTGTCTGTGATATAAATGATCTGAAGAAGATAAACGATACACAGGGACATAAAGCGGGGGATGAATATATCAAGGCTTCAGCGAAACTAATATGCGATATTTTTGACCATAGTCCAGTATTTAGAATAGGCGGAGATGAATTTGCTGTCTTTTTGGTTGGAGACGATTTTACTGATAGAAAAAAACTGGTAAACAAACTTCGTAAAACATCTATTATGAACAGAGATAAGAATAAAGGCCCGGTAGTAGCAACGGGTATAGCAGACTTCATGTTAGGAAAAGATAATAAAGTTGAGAATGTATTTGAAAGAGCAGACAAGTCTATGTACGAGAATAAACGTTCTCTAAAGGCTTAGACAGAAGAAATACAAAAATTGCCTGTATTTGCGCCCATGTGGTATACTTGTTTTAAAGGAGTAATATACAGAAATGGTTGACAAGAAGAAGATAGAAGAAGCAGTTACCATGCTTCTGGAGGGAATCGGTGAAGATCCATCCAGAGAAGGATTAAAAGATACACCGGCGCGTATAGCGCGTATGTATGAAGAAATATTTGCAGGTATGGATGAGAATGCCAAGACTCATCTGTCAAAAAGATTTACTTGTGATAACAGTGAAATCGTGTTGGAGAAGGATATTACATTCTACTCTATGTGTGAGCATCATCTTTTGCCTTTTTATGGAAAAGCTCATGTAGCTTATATTCCTGATGGCGAAGTCGTTGGATTGAGCAAGCTTGCAAGAACTGTTGAAGTATTTGCGAAAAGACCTCAGTTACAGGAGCGTATGACGGCGCAGATTGCTGATGCAATAATGAATGAACTAGGTTGTAAAGGAGCAATGGTAGTTATTGAAGCTGAACATATGTGCATGACAATGAGAGGTATCAAAAAGCCTGGTGCAACGACTGTTACATGTGTTTCTAGAGGTGCTTTTGAAGATGAAAAGATGAAGAGAGCATGCTTCAGGCTAATGAGGATGTAGTATGATCATCGGGCAAAAGGAGTTTCTAAAAGATCATACTTATATAATGGGAATACTAAATGTAACTCCGGATTCATTTTATGATGGAAGCAGATACGATAATATCAGTTCCGCGATCAAAAGAGCTATTCAGATTAAAGAAGAAGGTGCGGATATAATTGACATTGGTGGTGAATCAACAAGACCGGGTTACAAAATGATTTCTTCTGATGAGGAAATAGAACGTGTATTGCCGGTTATTGAAGCAGTAAAAAGAGAAGTGGATCTTCCTGTGAGTCTAGATACATACAAGGCTGACGTGGCAAGAGAAGGCATAAAAGCAGGAACAGATCTTATCAATGATATATGGGGGCTCAAATACGACGAGAACATGGCACATGTGATAGCTGACGCAAAGGTTGCATGTTGTCTTATGCATAACAGAAATAATACTGAGTACACAGATTTCGTAAACGATACGATTAATGATCTTATGGAGTGTATAAATATAGCCCACAATGCTGGTATTGAGGATGACAAGATAATTCTTGATCCCGGAGTTGGATTTGCCAAGGATACCGAGCAGAATCTTGAGATCATTGCTTCATTGGAAAGAATTAATGATATGGGGTATCCAGTACTTTTAGGAGTCAGCAGAAAGTCTGTTGTCGGGAATGTGTTAAATATCCCAAAGGAAGAAAGACTTGCCGGCACTTTAGCACTTGGAGCTTTTGGATGTTTGCATAAATCTATGTTTTTACGTGTTCATGATGTTAAAGAACATGTTCAGGCTGTAAAAATGATCAATGAGGTCATAAAATATAATTAATCAAAAAAGGAGGATGTCATATGGATCAGATCAAGATCGAAAATCTAAAGGTTTTTGCGTATCACGGTGTATATGAATCAGAAAGAGAAAAAGGTCAGAATTTCTTTGTAAATGCTACTCTTTACACTGATCTGACCGATGCTTCCCGAGAAGATGATGTAGAGTACACAACAGATTATGCTTCTGTGTGTCAGACGATCAAAGATGAGATGACTTTAAAGACATACCGCCTGATTGAAACTGCAGCGGAAAGAGTAGCGCAGTCTATTTTGGTGAATTTTCCAAAAATAGAAGCAGTTGATATAGAGGTAAAGAAACCTCAGGCTCCGGTTCCTATGGAATTTGATTCTATATCGGTAAAGATTAGCAGAGGCTGGTCAGATGCTTATCTTTCATATGGATCAAATCTTGGAGACAGAGAAGATAATATTGAACGAGCATTGTTTAAACTGTGTGACAGAAATGACTGCAAGATGGTGCAGAATTCGTCACTCATAGAAACCAAGCCGTACGGAAATGTTGTACAGGACGACTTTTTAAACGGTGCTTGCTATATTAAAACATTGCTCACTCCGATGGAACTCTTGGATGTACTGCACGAACTTGAAAATGATGCCGGAAGAGTAAGGGATGTACATTGGGGACCACGTACTCTTGATATGGATATCATCTTCTATAATGAGTTGATCTATGACAGTGATGATCTTATTATACCTCATGTTGATATAGAAAATCGTGAATTTGTTCTTCGGCCTATGGCTGAGATAGCTCCTTATAAGAGACATCCGATATTCCGAAAGACAATGCAGGAAATGCTCGATGAGCTTATGAAAAAATGACATGACATAAAAAATCTCCGAGAATTGTTATTTCTCGGAGATTTTTTTATAGATCATTAAGGACGGAATTCATTTACTTTTAAAGTTCCGTAATGGTTTGCATGAAATGTTACCGTATCGTTGTCAAATGGTCTGAAATATACATAATTAGATGTTGTCTGGATATCATTGTATACGCCTTCCGCAATTATTATGTCATCGCTTCCCGTTGCCGATACCCTGTGAAGAGCGGGAGAGCCAACGCTTACCTGATAATAAATTATATCACCGATCTTATTATAAAAATCTACTCTTTCTTCTGTAATAGTTTCCTCTGTTTCAGATTGTGGATTATATCTGTGAAGCTCGTAATCTGTTGCCGGGTCGATAAAATATATCCAGCCGTCAGAGTCCATAACTGGCATATATACTTCATGTGGCCAGTAATCATCCGACTCCATTGTTATGGGATCATATATATAAAGATGATGATTATCTGACATATTCCCGTAGTAAATATATCCCCAGTAGGGATTTGTGAATGTCACAAATTGATTAATAACTTCGTGATTGTTATTTCTGTCAGTAGAAATAGCATAGATTGTTGTTCCGCTGTTCTTGATATAATTCTGATAATAGAGAGTGTTGCCGTATAAAAGACATTGTGCAACAGGATTTGTTGTATAGCATATAGAATCACGTCCGCTGTGATTTATGCTATAAAGACCCGCTGATTTTCTGATATATCCTAAACCCTGACCGTTTGATTTAGAAGACATTGAGTAATATATACGATGATCATCAGCGTTTATTGACACTACTGAGGTTGAAGTGATCTTTTTAGCATTTGTTTCATCGGAGTTCATAACATACAGAGCGTCAGAGTCATATGAATTCGCAAAATAGACCTTATCATTTATCTCGCAAAACTTTCCTCCGTTATTTAAGTTGTATGCAGTATTTCCAATATAATCATCAGGATTCAGATGGCTTTTATCAATGAAATAACGCGCAACAAAGAAACCGGTTATTACCAGAAGAACACAGGATGTAATTAGAAGTGCCTTGATATTTTTGTTCATTTGCCATCCTCCTTAACTTAATTATAATAGCCAAATTTCTTGATATCAAGGTAAAACTAGGCTAAGATAAATATAGAAAATTTAGGAGTAAAAAGATGAGAATTGACGAGCTGATAGTATATAGAATTGATAAAGATGAACAGGTATTGAATGATATATCATATATTATTGACTGTTATGAAAAATTTGGTCAGGAATTTGATCCAGATGATTACATAGAAAGCTTTTACTCATGTATGCAGAAGCTTATTGATATGGCTGGAAACCATGGATTTCATGGAAATCTATGGCACTGTTATCTTACAAATGTACTGGTTAATCATGAGAACAGCTACAGTCGTGCAACAGAGATAGTCGGTAGTGTTGAAGGATCTATAAATGACGCAGTATTGCATGATATAGCGATATTCAAAGAATTATATGATTATAAATTCAATGATCTTATATCAAAGCTTTCAATAAAGGATTTTGATATAATCGAAAACTATAATTCCGGAACAACACCCAGTAAAGTCTATAATCAGAGAATAATGGAACGGATCTGTACACTTGCAGAGAAGTTTAATAATGACAATACGCCTCAGCAGATGAAAGACACGCTGACAGCTTTTTACAAGGATTACGGTGTTGGGAGATTCGGACTTCATAAGGCATTCAGAGTTGTTGAGAATGATGGAAAAACAGAGATAGTACCGATCTTGAATATAACACATGTCAAGTTAGACGATCTTGTCGGATATGAGATTGCAAAGAAAAAGCTCACTGATAATACAGAGGCTTTTGTAAACGGAAGAAAGGCAAATAACTGCTTGCTGTTTGGTGATGCGGGAACTGGAAAGTCTTCATCAATAAAAGCAATAGCGAATGCATATTATGACAAGGGACTGAGAATTATTGAGATTTACAAGCATCAGTTTAAGATGCTCAATGATGTAATAGCTCAGATAAAAAACAGAAACTATAAGTTCATCATATTTATGGATGATCTTAGTTTTGAGGATTTTGAGATAGAGTATAAATATCTTAAAGCCGTGATTGAAGGCGGACTTGAAAAGAAGCCGTCAAATGTCCTTATATACGCTACAAGTAACAGGCGTCATATTGTAAACGAAACCATTTCAGAGCGAGAGAACAACATGCATGTAACTGATACTTTGCAGGAGAAGCTCTCACTTGTCGCAAGGTTTGGAGTGACAATCTATTTCGGTTCTCCTGATAAGAAGGAATATCAGAATATCGTAAGAGTACTTGCGGCAAGAAATAACATAGATGTTAGCGATGATAAACTTATGGCTGAGGCAAATAAGTGGGAGATGAGCCACGGCGGTTTCTCGGGCAGAAGTGCACAACAGTTTATTGATTATCTTTTGGGAACATTTATTGACTGAAAGGATATACAATGGCAAAAAAAGAATTGAACAATCCTGAATACTATTACAACAGAGAATTAAGCTGGCTTAAATTCGATGAAAGAGTTTTAAGTGAAGCAATGGATCCAGAGATAGAACTGTTCGAGCGTCTTAAATTTTTAAGTATTACTGCGTCTAATCTTGATGAATTCTTTATGATAAGGGTAGCATCTTTAAAGGATATGGTAAACGCCGATTATCGTAAGACAGATATAGCTGGTATGACAGCAAGAGATCAGCTTGCGAACATTGATGTTGAGACTCACAAGCTGGTTCTTACTCAGTATGATGTCTATAAGGGATTCAAAGATGAATTAAATACAAACGGATTGAAAATACTTGATAAAAACTGTGAGCTTACTAAAAAGCAGGAAAAGTTCATCGAAAAGTATTTCATGTCAAATGTATACCCGGTTCTCACGCCTATGGCTGTTGACAGTTCAAGACCGTTTCCTCTGATAAGAAATAAATCACTCAATATCGGTGCTATTGTACATAAAAAGGATGATCCTGAAAAAGAGATTGAATTTGCTACTGTTCAGGTACCGAGTGTACTTCAGAGAGTAATTGAAATCCCTGACAACGGATACGGAAAAACAGTCATACTTCTTGAGGATATGATCGAGAAGTATATAAGCAAACTGTTTTTACATTATGATATAGTTTCAACATGTCAGTTCAGAATTATGAGAAACGCCGATCTGACAATTGATGAGGATGAAGCTGCGGATCTTCTTAAGGAAATAGAAAGACAGATCAAGAAGAGACAGTGGGGAGAGGTTATTCGTCTTGAGATAAATGATACATGCGATGAACAGCTCGTTGCAATTCTTAAAAATGAACTTGTTATCAAGGAAGAGGATATATATTACATAGACGGTCCTTTGGATCTTACATTTCTTATGAAGGTATATAGCTTAGACGGATTTGAAAATCTGAAAGTCCAGAAGCATATCCCATCGCCGGTTCTTGAAATAAGAAATAAGTCATCAATCTTTGATGCAATTAGAGAAAATGATATCCTGATGCATCATCCATACGACTCATTTGAACCGGTTGTTGATTTTATTAAGGAAGCAAGCAGAGATCCAAACGTACTTGCAATCAAACAGACTTTATACAGAGTTTCAGGTAACTCCCCGATCATAGCAGCACTTGCAACAGCTGCCGAAAACGGGAAACAGGTCACGGTTTTAGTTGAATTGAAAGCGCGATTTGATGAAGAGAACAATATAGTCTGGGCAAGAAAGTTGGAACATGCCGGATGTCATGTAATTTATGGTCTTGTTGGACTTAAGACACACAGTAAGATAACTCTGGTTGTCAGAAAAGAAGAAGACGGTATTCGCAGATACGTACATCTGGGCACCGGAAACTATAATGATGCAACAGCGAAATTATATACCGATATAGGTCTGTTTACATGCAGAGAATCGTTTGGTGAAGATGCTACTGCAGTATTTAACATGCTTTCGGGTTATTCTGAACCCGAGGTGTGGAACAAGCTTACGCTTGCACCGCTATGGCTTAAAGATAAGTTTCTAGAGCTTATAGACAGAGAAAAGAAATATGCAAAAAAAGGAAAAACTGCTCATATCATCGCAAAGATGAATTCTCTATGTGATGCTGATATCATCAAAGCTTTATATGAAGCATCAATTGCTGGAGTAAAGATCGAACTTATCGTAAGAGGAATCTGCTGCCTTAAAGTTGGCATTCCAGGTGTAAGTGAAAACATAACTGTCAGATCGATAATAGGAAATTTTTTGGAGCATAGCAGGATATTCTATTTTGAAAATAACGGAATGCCTGAAGTTTACTGCGGAAGTGCAGACTGGATGCCAAGGAATCTCGAAAGAAGAGTTGAGATCCTTTTCCCTATCGAACAGGGAGAATTAAAGAGAAAAGTATATCACATCCTTGAAATGGAACTGAAGGATAATGTAAAAGCACATACTCTGTTGGCTGACGGAACTTATCTAAAAGAGAAGAGCAAGAAAGAAAAGATAAATTCTCAGGATATTTTTGTTAAGGAAGCGAGAATCGCTGCCGATAGAAGTTTTGAGAAGGAAAATAATGATTTTAGAAAAACGAGAAGGTTTACGGTTGAAACTCATGTTCAAAGTTGAGAAAGGGGTATAGCGTATGTACAATTTTGATGAAACTGTTCTTGATTGTTTCCTTGAAAATCAGACTAAGCTTTTTCCTCAGGAGGTTGCCGCAACAAGAGAAGAGGCTGATGATTTTCTGTCAGAGGTAATGGCCGTAGTTGTGGATTCTCCTCGTGAAGTATGGGAGTATTTCGATGAAGAGTGCATTGATACCGACGGGGCTGATGAGAACGAGATCCTTGAGGCTGACGAGGTATTCGAATTGCCTGATGGAAGATATCTAATTGTTGAAAGTTAGAAATATATAGGAAATAATATGGTAAATAAAAAACGACTTCTTTCGAAGTCGTTTTTTATGTTTGATCATTCGCCGCCTTTGATTATAACATTGATAACTTCCAGGTCGGTCTTGTCCATATTGTTTCTCTTAACTGCAAGGAACTGGTCGCTTGTGATTCCGAGGTTTCCAATCAAAAGCTGTATATCGATCGGAATATCATATGTTGATACCGGTTCGGGTTCAGGTTCCTCTATAACGGGATGGAACTGAGCGGCAACCTTTGCAGCATCATATGCTTCTTCGAGCATTCTTGTAAGTTCAAGTGCTGCCTGATGTTCAGCTTCGGCTTTTGCTTTAGCAAGTGCCTTAGCTTCAGCCTCCATACGTTTTTCGATAGCGATCGCTTCAGCAGCGGCCTTTTCTTCTGCAGCTTTAGCAGCGGCAGCTTTTGCATTAGCATATTTTTCTTGAGCATCGAGGATTGCTTTCTCAATAACCAGCTGTTCTTCGGGACTTACCACAACTCTGTTAGCCATGGCTTCTTCAAGTTCCTTAGCTTCCTTGGCAGCAACTTCAGCTTCGAATTTAGCCCTTGCAGCTTCGTCAATAGCTTTTGTTGCCTGCTGTTCAGCCATAACAGCTTCCATAGCAGCCTGAGCATCTTCAGCAGCTTTGGCTTCAGCTTCGACTCTTGCAGCTTCTTCTTCAGCAGCGGCCTTTTCAGCAGCGAGTGCAGCTTCTTCAAGAGCAATTCTGGCTTCTTCAGCACGTCTGGCATCTTCAGCGGCTTTTGCTTCTCTAGCACGTCTTGCTTCTTCTGCAGCCTTAGCAGCTTCTTCAAGAGCTCGCTGTGCTTCAGCGGCAAGTCTTGCTTCTTCGGCAGCACGTTCTTCAGCTTCACGCTTAGCAGCTTCTTCTGCAGCCTTAGCTTCAGCTATTGCACGTTGAGCGGCAGCCATCGCTTCTTCAGCAGCTTTTGCAAGAGCAGCGGCTTTTTCGGCTTCTTCAGCAGCTTTTGCTTCTGCAGCAAGTCTTGCTTCTTCAAGAGCAGCGGCCTTTTCAGCAGCTTCACGAGCGGCAGCTTCAGCAGCAAGAGTTTCTTCATCACTGACTTCAGGGGGTGGAGCAGGAATGGAAACTTCCTGAGCCTTTGCAGCCTGTTGAAGCATGGCTTCTTCCATAGCACGTCTAGCTTCTTCGGCAGCTTTTTCCTCAGCAGCACGTCTAGCTTCTTCAGCGGCTTTTTCTTCGGCAGCACGCCTAGCTTCTTCAGCAGCTCTTTCAGCAGCAATTCTAGCCTCTTCAGCAGCCTTAGCTTCTGCTTCAGCTCTTGCAGCTTCTTCGGCGGCAGCCTTTTCAGCAGCAATTCTGGCTTCTTCAGCGGCTTTTTCGGCGGCGATTCTGGCTTCCTGAGCAGCTTTAGCTTCAGCGGCAGCTTTTAAAGCAGCGGCTTTTTCTTCGGCAGCTTTTATTGCTTTGATCTTGGACGGAAGAACTCCCTTTTTGTTCTTTACGAGATTGTCAACGACATTTACTGGTTCCCAGTCACGATGAGCGGAACGCTCATTGTTGTAGTCAGCTTTGTCTATCTGACAATCAGCAAGGAGTTCATCGATGGTATCATAATAACTTCCGTCAAAGTACAGAGTAGTTGGCTTTTTAGTTACTAAGTCTTTTAATCCCATTAAATCAAATCCTCCATTGCTTTTATTATATTACTTTATTGATGATTTTTAAATTGTTTTGATTGGATTTTTTGCATTTTTTGCAAAAATGTTTTAATTTGTCATATATATTGATATAATAACAATGATTTTATAATAAAGGAGGTTTCTATGAAGTCATTTGTTAAAGAATTCAAGGAATTTATTTCAAAAGGAAATGTAATGGACATGGCAGTCGGCGTTATAATCGGTGGTGCTTTTACTGCTATAGTAACATCCCTGGTAAACGATATCATCATGCCATTGTTGTCACTCTTAACAGGTGGACTTGATTTTGCTAATCTTGCTATAAAGCTGGGAGAAGGAGAGGAGGCTGCATCACTTAATTACGGTGCATTTATAGCTGCGATAATCAACTTCTTACTTATTGCAATCGTAATATTCTGTATCATTAAGGCAATAAATAAGATGCCTAAGAAGAAAAAAGAAGAAGAGGCTCCGACAACTAAGGAATGTCCTTTCTGTCACGAAACTATTTCGATCAAAGCGACAAAATGTCCACATTGTATTTCGGAACTTCCTGCAGAAGAGTAGTATATTTTAATATTCACAGAATAAAAAAGAGATACGGTTTGCACCGTATCTCTTTTAATATTCAATAGTTTATTATCTGCTCTTAATAATAGCGTTGATAACATCGAGATCTGTCCAGTCATTGTGAATCTGCTTAACATACTGGAAACCAACCTTAGGAGTATTGAGGTTGTTGAGCAGTTCATCAAAGTCCTTAGATGTCTCGCCTATAGGATTACCTTTTGTTGTAAGAATAGCATTTACGATATCAAGATCAGACATTTCTGACTGAACCTGTTTAACTACAAGGAAACCATCCTTTGCGATATTAAGGTTAACAAGCAATTCATCGAATGCTTTTGCTGTGCTTCCGCTGGGAGCAGGAGCGGGTTTTGCTGCTGACTGAGTGTAATCATATTCATTCATAGCTGATTGTTCTTCCTCCTTTTTCTTATCATCAGGTTTTACTTCTTCTGCTTTAGGAGCAGGCGATTCTTTTGCTTTCGGTTCTTCAACCTCAGCCTTTTCTTCAACCTTCGGTGCCTCTGGAGCTTTAGTCTCGGGAGCCTTTGCTTCGGCCTTAGCTTCCGGTGCTTTTGCTTCGGCTGCCTTTTCAGGTTCTTTAGCAGGCTTTTCTTCAGCCTTTGGTGCTTCAGCCTTGGGAGCGGGCATTGAAACTGTAGAAGCTTTAATCTGATCTTCGGTTTCCTTAACCTTTTCCTCTGCGGCTTTAACCTTCTGTTCAGCGGCTTTAGCTTTTTCCTCTGCAGCCTTTGCGGCAGCAACAGCGGCTTCAGCAGCGGCAGCGGCCATCTTAGCCTTATGGTCCGGATTCTTTGAAGGTAAAACGCCTTTGTTTGACTTAACGAGGAAGTCAACAACATTCATCGCATCCCAATCACGATGAGTAGCCTTTACTTGTGTGTAATCCGCCCTTTGAATATTACAAGCAGTACATAATTCATCTACGCTGCTGTAATACTCACCATCAAAAAACAAGGTTGTAGGCTTTTTGACGGTATCAATAACATCTTTTATTCCCATAATCATTCACCTCTCTTACAAATATTATATCTATTATATTCAAAAAAGCAAATCAATTTTTTGCAAAATTGTGTACTAAATAAATTCTTTTACTATATATTGTGACAGTCCGTCGTGATTGTTGTCAAATTCTGATAAAACATCGGCAAATTCGAAAATTGCTGAGTCACCGTTTGACATCGCAATACCAGTGCCGGCCGCTTCGATCATAGATACATCATTGAACTGATCACCAGCTGCGTAACTTGAAGAAATCGGAATATTCAGATAATTGCATAACCATTTAAGAGCATTTCCTTTTCCAGCTTCATTTGATATAACCTCAAGATACCAGGGATTCGAAAAAAGAGTAGTGAGATTCGGATAAATTCTTGATACTTCCTTGCCGAATCTGTCAAGCTTTTCATGATCATCAAGATCGATCGCGAGCAGTTTTACAGGAGGCTTCTTAAGAATTTCCCAAGGCCTGTCAGTTACCACAAGCGGATGAGGACATCTTATCATATAGTAATCGACTTCCTTGCTTTTTGAAGGGATGAGAAGCTCATTATCGGAATAAGTCTGAATGTGTATATGGTTTTCTAATGCAAGTTTCCAAACATTTTTAACATCTTCAAGGGAAACAGGAGAATAGAAGAGAATATTCCTAGTATCACATTCATATATCATCGCACCATTAGCAGCGCAGATATACATACTAGGAACAATGATATCAAGTTTTGAAGCAGTATCTAATATACTGTGAATCGAACGCCCTGACGACAGAACAATAACATGGCCTTTTGATGATACATCGAAAAGCACCTGTCTTGTATAGTCACTTACTCTTGATTCATCATTTAGGAGAGTACCGTCTAAATCAGTAAATAGGATTTTTCTCATTAATAATTCCTGCTATGCCTTTGTCTTATAAAGATTACGTTTGTATCTGAGAAGAGTGTTTAGAACGGATTCCTGAACACATAAGCTGCCATAGCCTTTCCCGAGTTCAAGACCCGGTTTGGCAGCTCCGTGAAAATCAGAACCACCACTGACAAGAAGCTTATATTTGTTCGCAAGTGTACGCATTTCACGTTCGTCAGATTCAGTATACGTACAGTACTGGGCTTCAAGAGCGACCAGACCGGCTTCCTTAAGTTCGCAAACAAGAGTATCTAGTCTGTCTTTGCCAAAACCATACAAAAGAGGATGAGCAAGAACAGGGATTCCATCAGCAGAAAGTATTAGCTTTATCGCATCCATAGGAGTTACTTTCTCTCGAGGAATAAAATACGGACTATGATCACCGATGTATCGTTCAAAAGCTTCTTTAGGAGATTTTACATAGCCCTTTTCACACATGAATCTAGCATAGTGAGCTCTTGTTATTACAGAATCAGAGTAAGTGTTTCTTAGTTCATCATAGTCTACGGGCATGCCGGCCACTGTAAGCTTGGCACACATTTTACGGTTCCTGTTTTCGCGTGAATCCACAAATTCATTCAACTTATTACAGAAGTCGTAATCATGATGATCGATACAAAGGCCTACTATGTGTACATCCTGTCCCTGATATTCACTTGATAACTCAACTCCGGGTACGACCATAATACCTTTTTTGAAACCGCGAGATATTGCTTCATCGATACCTTCAGTAGTGTCGTGATCTGTAAGAGCAATTGCACTTAATCCTAATTCTGCAGCATGATCGACAAGTTCAGTAGGAGTAAGGCTGCCGTCTGATTTGTTGCTGTGTGTATGAAGATCGACCATTTTCATTAATTGTTATCATCCTCACGATTTGCAATATATACCGTACGCTTTCTTGCCATCTCATCATTTTCGAGATATTCATCGTATGTTGTTATCTTATCTATGATAGATCCGTCAGGCATTATCTCAATGATCCTGTTTGCTGTTGTCTGAACAAACTGGTGATCTCTGCAAGAGAAAAGAGCAACACCCTTGTATTTGATAAGACCATCATTAAGTGCAGTTATGGATTCCATATCAAGGTGGTTTGTAGGCTCATCCAGAATAAGGCAGTTTGCTCCACTTATCATCATTTTTGAGAGCATACATCTTACCTTTTCTCCACCGGATAACACCTTTACCTTTTTGACACCGTCCTCACCAGCAAATAGCATTCTTCCAAGAAATCCTCTGACATAAGTCACATCCTTTACGGGAGAATATCCTGTAAGCCAGTCAACAATCGTATAGTCGTTATTGAATTCCGAACTGTTATCCTTGGGAAAGTATGCCTGCGATGTTGTCACACCCCATTTATAAGAACCCTCATCAGGTTCAATCTCGCCCATCAATATCTGGAAGAGCGTTGTCTTTGCAAGTTCATTGCTTCCAACAAACGCGATCTTGTCATCATGTCCCATTATAAATGAAACATTGTCGAGCACCTTTTCGCCGTTTATCGTCTTTGAAATACCTTCAACAGTCAGTACTTCGTTTCCGATCTCTCTGTCAGGTCTGAAATCAATATAAGGATACTTTCTTGAAGAAGGCTTGATCTCATCAAGTTCGATCTTTTCAAGTGCGCGTTTACGGCTGGTTGCCTGTTTTGATTTTGAGGCATTTGCCGAGAAACGGGAGATGAACTCCTGAAGTTCCTTGATCTTTTCTTCTTTTTTCTTGTTTGCTTCTTTCATCTGTTTTATAAGAAGCTGACTAGATTCATACCAGAAATCATAGTTTCCGGCATAAAGCTGAATCTTCCCGTAATCGATATCGGCAGTATGTGTACATACTTTATTTAAGAAATATCTGTCATGTGATACTACGATGACTGTATTCTCGAAATTAATCAGAAATTCTTCAAGCCATGCAATAGCATCAAGATCAAGATGGTTGGTAGGCTCATCGAGTAGGAGTATATCGGGATTACCGAAAAGTGCCTTTGCAAGTAATACCTTAACTTTTTGATTACCGTCAAGCTCACTCATTAAACAGTAATGAAGATCAGTTTCGATTCCTAGACCGTTTAGCAACATAGCTGCATTGGATTCAGCTTCCCATCCGTCCATCTCGGCAAACTCTGCTTCAAGTTCACTTGCTCTTATGCCGTCCTCATCAGAAAAATCCTCTTTAGCATAGATGGCATCTTTCTCTTTCATGATCTCATAGAGACGTTTGTTGCCTAAGATTACTGTGTCCATAACGGGATACGAGTCATATTTAAAGTGATCCTGTTCAAGAACTGACATACGTTGTCCGGGAGTAATGCTTATATCACCGTTAGTGGTATCAAGTTCACCAGACAGTATCTTTAAAAACGTAGATTTGCCTGCACCGTTTGCACCGATAAGACCGTAACAGTTTCCTTCGGTAAATTTGATATTTACATCTTCAAAAAGAGCTTTCTTTCCAAATCTGAGAGTTACATTATTTGCACTGATCATTGATTTTCTCCATTACTTATTTATATACATGTTGATTTTAACCTACAATATTCTATATAAAAGCGCTAAAAAATGCAAGAAACACATTATATAGTGGTCAAATAATATCTAAAAAGTATATATTTTGTATATTTTATTCAAAAAAGCTTTAATATTTTACTTATTTTTGGTAAAATTCAGTAAAACATGAGATTGGAATGATTTTGGGGCGTATTTTGGTATCAGATAATTGGGAGGTATTTCTATGGATTTCGAAAGAATCAGACAAAACAAAATGGCTATCAAGCTATTCAATATTCAGAGTTTTCTGATGATATTGCTGAATTTGGTAGCTGCAATTCTTAAAAGAGAAAGATGGGACAGATCCATCATTTTCTGTGTTATTCTAATCATCGCTGTCGTAGCAGTAAATGTTATCTCGAATAACAAAAGAGATGCTATAGCAGTCAGATACGCAATGATGATCTCATTCTTCATTTTCTATCTTGACATTTCGGTAACTTCATCAATAAAGATGATTTTTGTATGTGTTTTGCCGATGTTAGTAATGAATATAGTCTTTAATGATCCTAAATTCACCGTAATGTTTACGATCATAGCTGAAATAGTTAATATATTTGCTGTAATTTACAGAATGGGTATAGCAAAGGATGGTTATGTGGAACCTGACTATGCCGTTGTACAGATAGTATTTGTTGGTCTTACGGGACTTATCTGCTGCATGGCTACAAAGTTTGTTTCTGATATTAATGATGAAAAGATGAATATAGTCCATCGAGAAGAGGAGAGACAAAGAGGTAACTCTGAAACTCTGATGGATATTGGTCATACAATGTCTAACGGCGTTGAAGAAAGTGTTCTTAAAATGAATGCTTTAAGGGAATCTATCGAAGAAACACAGAAGAACATGGCTATGATAACAAGCGGTATAAATGATACTGCAAATTCTGTTCAGGATCAGCTTGAAATGACAGGTAATATCCAGGAGCAGATAAGACTTGTTACGGATACTTCAGATGCAATTAATGTAAGCGTTGAAAACTCGACAAGGATCATTGATGAAAGCATGACAATAATGAATGAAATGCTTAAAGATGTTGAGGCATCTCAAATTGCAGGAGAAGATGTAAAGAATTCGCTAAATCTGCTTCAGGAAAACACCAATTCAATGAAAAAGATTGTTTCTATGATCTCTGATGTAGCTGATCAGACTTCGCTTCTTGCCCTTAATGCATCGATTGAAGCAGCAAGAGCTGGTGAGGCAGGCAGAGGATTTGCAGTAGTAGCGGGAGAAGTAAACAGTCTTTCAGTTCAGACTCAAAGTGCGACTACAGATATAACAAACCTTATCGATGAGATTTCGGAACAGGTTGATTCTGTTGTTGAAAAAACAAGTGTGCTTCTAGATAACAATGCACGTCAGAATGCCAATACAGAAACAACAAACGAAAAGCTTATTCAGGTTCAGAAGTGCAGTCATGACATTGATGGAAATTCTGATAAACTTATTGATGCTGTAAGCATGCTTCAGAGTGCTAATGCCGAGATTGTAAACAACGTAAGCAACGTATCTGCTGTTTCGCAGGAAGTAGCCGCTCAGGCTACAGCAACTTATGAGGAGGCTGCTAAGAACCTTCTTATAGTGGAAGATATGATGGAGATCGTTAACAGACTTAACGAATCAGCTGAGATAATAAACAATTTTTGAGCATTATGAAAACAGTATTATGCTATGGAGATTCAAATACATATGGATATGTACCGGAAACTGGTATGCGTTATCCCAAGGATATACGTTATCCCGGAAGGCTTCAGATGCTTTTAGGGGATGATTATCTAGTAATCGAAGAGGGCTGCAACGGTCGTACTACAATTCATGATGATCCCGAGGACGGATGGAAGAATGGTCTTGATTATCTGAAACCATGTCTGAATTCGCATAAACCGGTTGATGTAGTTATCCTTATGTTGGGAAGCAATGATCTTAAGGATACATTTCACTTAAGTGCTGAAGAAATAGCTCAAGGAGCCGGTGTACTGGTTGATGTAATTAAAGAATTTTGTGAATTAAAACAGGGATACATACCAAAGATCATCCTGGTGTCTCCGCCACAGATCGGGGAAGGGATGAAAAATTCACCTTTTTACGATGCATTCAGCCTTGATCCTATTGAAAGATCAAAGCAGTTTCCGAAGTATTATAAACAGGTGGCAGACTTAAAAGAATGCATATTTTTTGATGCTGCTAAGTATGTTTATCCATCTGAATTCGATTCGCTTCATCTGACACCTCAGGGGCATGAGATGCTAGCTCTCAAACTTAAAGAAGTTATATTAAGTATTTAGAAATTAATAAATAGTCGCGATCATTATGATCGCGATTATTTTTTGTATAAATTTATAAAAAAACAATAAAAAAGCATATTATTAGGTTGAAAAAAAACACATTTAAGCTAAAATATCTTGTTAGAGAAATAACAAAGGAGGCAATTATAATGAAGTTAGTTCCATTAGGCGACAGAGTCGTATTAAAGCAGTTAGTTGCAGAAGAAACAACAAAGTCCGGCATAGTATTGCCCGGTCAGAACAAGGAGAAGCCTCAACAGGCAGAAGTTATAGCTGTTGGCCCCGGCGGAGTTATTGACGGCAAAGAAGTTAAGATGGAAGTTAAGGTTGGAGACAACGTTATATATTCTAAATATGCTGGAACAGATGTAAAGCTTGACGATGAAGAATACATCGTTGTAAAACAGGCAGATATTCTGGCAATTATTGAGTAATAAGAAGGAGATGAATTAACAATGGCAAAAGAAATCAAATACGGTGCTGAGGCACGTGCTGCTCTTGAGAGTGGTGTAAATCAGTTAGCAGATACAGTAAGAGTTACACTGGGTCCTAAGGGAAGAAATGTAGTTTTAGATAAGAGTTTTGGCACTCCTCTTATAACTAACGATGGTGTGACAATTGCAAAAGAGATCGAGCTTGAAGATGCTTTTGAAAACATGGGTGCTCAGCTCGTTAAGGAAGTAGCTACAAAGACAAATGATGTTGCTGGTGACGGTACAACAACAGCTACTGTTCTTGCTCAGGCTATGATACATGAAGGTATTAAGAACATAGCTGCAGGTGCTAATCCTATAATCCTTCGTAAAGGAATGAAGAAGGCAACAGATACAGCAGTTGAAGCAATCGCAAAAATGAGCTCTAAAGTTAACGGTAAAGAGCACATTGCAAGAGTTGCTGCAATCTCTGCTGGTGATGATGAAGTAGGACAGCTTGTTGCTGATGCTATGGAAAAGGTATCAAACGATGGAGTTATTACTATAGAAGAATCAAAGACGATGCAGACAGAGCTTGATCTTGTTGAAGGTATGCAGTTTGACAGAGGATATATCTCAGCTTACATGGTATCTGATACGGAAAAGATGGAAGCCGTTCTTGATAATCCCTATATACTTATTACAGATAAGAAGATTTCTAACATCCAGGAGATCCTTCCTATCCTTGAGCAGATCGTACAGTCTGGTTCTAAGCTTCTAATCATTGCCGAGGATGTTGAGGGAGAGGCTCTTACTACACTTATCGTTAACAAGCTTCGTGGTACTTTCAATGTTGTAGCAGTAAAGGCACCCGGATATGGCGACAGACGTAAAGCGATGCTTGAAGATATTGCTATTCTTACAGGTGGAACCGTTATATCAAGCGAAGTTGGCCTTGAGCTTAAGGAAGCTACAATAGACATGCTTGGCAGAGCTAAATCTGTAAAGGTTAACAAGGAGAATACTGTAATCGTTGAAGGCGCAGGAGATAAGGCTGCGATAAATGGCAGAGTCGGACAGATCAAGAAACAGATTGATGAGACAACATCTGACTTTGACAGAGAAAAACTTCAGGAAAGACTTGCTAAACTCGCTGGCGGAGTTGCTGTTATAAGAGTTGGTGCTGCTACTGAGACAGAGATGAAGGAAGCAAAGCTTCGACTCGAGGATGCTCTTGCTGCAACACGTGCAGCTGTAGAAGAGGGTATCATTGCAGGCGGCGGTTCAGCATATATCCACGCTTCAAAAGATGTTGCAGCTCTTGCTGATACACTTGAAGGCGATGAGAAGACAGGTGCCAACATCGTTCTTAAAGCACTTGAAGCTCCTTTATTCCACATCGCGAACAATGCAGGCCTTGAAGGTGCTGTAATTGTTAACAAGGTTCGCGATGAGAAGCCCGGTATCGGATTTGATGCTTTAAATGAACAGTATGTTGATATGGTATCTGCAGGTATCCTTGATCCTGCAAAGGTTTCTAGAAGTGCACTTCAGAATGCATGCTCAGTTGCTTCTACACTCCTTACAACCGAGTCTGTAGTTGCTAACATTAAGGAAGATGTTCCTCCGATGCCTGCAGGCGGCGGAATGGGCGGCATGATGTAAATCGCGTAAAGCCATAAAACATAAAAGATAAAAAGAATGAGTTGTATATGAGCGGTTACGAACTTTTCGTATCCGCTCTTTTTATTTACCATTTAATGTCATATAATGATTAGCATGAAAAGATTATTGATTTACTTAAAGGATTATAAAAGAGAATGTGTTCTTGCACCTTTGTTCAAAATGCTTGAGGCTTCATTCGAACTGTTCGTACCGCTTGTTATTGCTTATCTCATAGATAAAGGAATCTTAACAGGAGACAGATCAGTAATCATAAAGGCATTTGTTTTACTAATTATGTTAGGATTTATCGGCCTGACTGCTTCAGTTACAGCTCAGTATTTTTCTGCAAAAGCCGCTGTAGGATTTGCTACAAAGTTAAGACATGCTCTGTTTGAAAAACTTCTAAATCTGGGATTCCCGGAGATCGATAAACTTGGTACTGGAGCAATGATCACTCGAATGACAAGCGATGTCAATCAGTTGCAAAACGGCGTAAATATGTTTCTTCGCCTGTTTTTAAGAAGTCCGTTTGTCGTTTTTGGAGCAATGATCATGGCATTTACTATCGATTTTGAAAGTGCCATGGTTTTCCTTATAGTTATAATCGCTCTTAGTATAGTAGTATTTGGACTTATGGCGATAAATGTTCGTCAGGTTAAAAATGTTCAGTCAAAACTGGAAAATGTTTTAGTTGCAACGAGAGAGAATCTCAAAGGTGTCAGGGTTATCAGAGCTTTCTGCAAAGAAAGAGAAGAAAGCGTAGAATTTGAAAATGATAATGATCTGTTAACAAAGGCATTAAATAAGGCGGGAAATATTTCTGCATTAATGAATCCGATCACATATGTGATGATAAATATAGCTATCATTACATTAATAAAGATAGATGCCATAAAGGTTTCACAGGGAACTATGACACAGGGTACAGTGGTTGCCCTATATAATTACATGTCTCAGATCCTTGTTGAACTTATTAAGCTGGCAAATCTTATAGTTTTACTAAATAAGACACTTGCATGTGGAAACAGAGTTTCAACTGTATTTGATATCAATCCTTCTCAAAACGAAGGAAATAAAGATACAGTAAAATCAGATGAAGTGATTAGATTTGATCATGTGAGCCTTGAATATCCTGAAAGTGGCGAAGAGACTCTAAGTGATATTAGCTTCGTGATAAACAGAGGTGAAACTGTCGGTATAATTGGCGGTACTGGAAGCGGAAAGTCTTCTCTTGTACACCTTATTCCGAGATTCTATGATGCAACAAATGGAACGGTATATGTTAACGGCCTAGATGTTAAAGAGTATTCGTTTGAGAGCATAAGGAATAAAGTAGGCATTGTCATGCAGAAAGCAGTTCTGTTTAAAGGCAGCATAAGATCAAATATGAAATGGGCTTCTGATTCTGCTAATGATGAAGAATACATAAAAGCTATTAGTGATGCGCAGGCATTTGAAGTAGTAGAGCAAAAGGGCGGAATTGATGGAATAGTAGAACCCGGTGGAAAGAATTTCTCAGGAGGACAGAAACAGAGGCTTTCTATTGCCAGAACACTGCTTTCAAAATCTGAGATACTTATCTTAGACGACAGTTCTTCGGCTCTTGATTATCTTACAGATCTTAATTTGAGAAAAGCAATAAAAAATCTGGATTACAATCCGACAGTGCTCATTGTGTCTCAAAGAAGCGCTTCGATAATGCATGCGGACAAAATAATTGTACTTGATGACGGAAAGATGGTTGGAATCGGTAAGCACGATGAACTGCTTAAAACTTGCGATGTTTACAGAGAGATATATGAATCCCAGTATAGTGAGGTGGCGGGCTGATGAAAACTATAAAGCGAACCCTCAAATATACAAAAAAGCAGTTATGGCTCATTATTCTGTCTATGATATTTGCTGCTGGTTCAGCGATATCTGCACTTTTCATACCGATTATGATAGGTCGGGCTATAGATGTTCTGGCATATTTCGATATTGAAGAGAAGGCTAAAGTATTAGAAATTATCGAACTAATGCTTTTTCAAACTGGAGTTGCTGTTATCATTTCTGCTTTATGTCAGCAACTTATGAGCATTATCAACAACAAGGTAACTTATCATGTTGTTAAGGATGTAAGAAACGAAGCTTTTGCAAAGATACAAAAACTTCCACTAAAATATCTGGATTCACGTCCGGCAGGCGAGATTGTCAGTAACATGATTAGCGACGTAGAGCAGTTTGCTGACGGAATGCTACTTGGATTTTCTCAGTTCTTTACCGGGATTATAACAATAATCGGAACGCTTGTACTTATGCTTTCGATAAATGTCAAAGTGGCCTTGCTTGTTCTTGTTTTAACACCCATGTCATTCTTCGTTGCAAAATTCATTTCAAAGCATACTTATGACATGTTCAAGCGTCAGAGTGAAACGAGAGCCGAACAGACAGCTTTAATCGATGAAATTATCGGTAACGAGAAAGTTGTAAAAAGCTTCTGCCATGAGAAAGAATCTCTTGAAGGTTTTGACAGTATTAATGAGAGGTTGAAGGAGTGTTCGCTTAAAGCGGTATTCTATTCATCTCTAACTAATCCATGTACCAGATTTGTTAATGCTGTAGTTTACGCTGTTGTAGCGCTTGCCGGAGGACTTTCAGTATGGACCGGAGCTCTAACTGTAGGAATGCTTTCAACGCTTCTTTGTTATGCGAATCAGTATACTAAGCCATTTAACGAGATAACCGGTGTTATTACAGAATTGCAGAATGCGATAGCATGTGCAGACAGGATATTTGCATTTCTTGATGAAAAGACTGAAAAGGATTCTAAGGTACTTGAGAAAACAGATTCTTTAAGCGAAACAAGGATAGAGGGGAATGTGATCATGAAAAATGTGGAATTTGCCTACAACCCTGAAAATCCTTTAATTGAAAATCTAAATCTTGAAGTTATGCCTGGGCAGAATGTTGCCATTGTAGGACCGACTGGATGCGGAAAAACTACTCTGATCAATCTTCTCATGAGATTTTACGATACTCTGGATGGACAGATCATTATTGACGGAAAAGAAATTAAGGATATGAGACGTCATGAATTGAGAAGCAAGTTTGGTATGGTACTTCAGGATACATGGATCAAAGAAGGTACTGTTTTAGAGAATATTCTTATAGGAAAGAAAGATGCAACTAAAGAAGAGGCTATTGAAGCTGCAAAGGCCGTACATGCCCATAGCTTTATAAAACGTCTTCCTAAAGGATATGACACTGTGTTAGATGAAGACGGAAACGGACTGTCAGCAGGTCAGAAACAGCTTTTATGTATTGCACGAGTAATGCTAATGCAACCCCCTATGCTTATTCTGGATGAAGCTACTTCAAATATTGATACACGTACTGAATTGATAATAAGCAGGGCATTTAATAAACTCATGGAAAACAGAACCAGCTTTGTTGTAGCTCACAGACTTTCAACGATAAAGAATGCTGATATCATTCTTGTAATGAAAGACGGTCATATCATTGAACAAGGAAATCATGATTCACTTATAAAACAAGGCGGTTTTTATAAACAGCTTTACATGAGTCAGTATCTGCCGACATAGATATCTTGATAGATTAAAAACATAATAGTATAATTAGGAATATTCAACATAGAGGTATAAATCATGAAAAAACTTGAAGATTATGTGGTTACAATACCGGATTTCCCAGAACCAGGCATCATGTTCAGAGATGTTACAAGCGTCTGTCAGGATCCGGAAGGATTTAAACTGGCGATTGAAGAGATGCAAAAGCTTATTTGCGATCTTGATTTTGATATCATAGCAGGTGCTGAATCAAGAGGTTTCATTTTTGGTGCACCGATTGCATATAACCTTAATAAATCTCTTGTGCTTATTAGAAAAAAAGGAAAGCTTCCTCGCGAAACAGTTGAAGAAACTTACAGCCTTGAGTATGGAACAGCTACGATCGAAATGCATAAGGATGCAGTAAAGCCCGGACAGAAGGTCCTTCTGGTAGACGATCTAATGGCAACAGGCGGTACGGTTGAAGCAATGATAAAGCTTGTTGAGCAGCTTGGCGGAGAAGTAGCCGGAGTATTATGCCTAATGGAACTTGCCGGTCTTAACGGAAGAGAAAAGCTCAAAGGTTACAGAGTTGATTCCGCTCTTATCTACGAAGGAAAATAATCAAGACAGAAGTGTGACAGCATGGAAGAGATGAAAACTCGTGAACAAATGCATAACAGCGTAGTCATTGATGATGGTCGTATAGAGGCTCTGGATGAATTTTTGGCTCCAGAGCAGCTTTATAATGACCTTATTACGCGTGTGCGAAAATATCATCCCTCCGGAGATATAAGCCTGATCGAAAAAGCATATAATGTCGCGAATGATGCTCATAAGGGTCAGACCAGAAAATCTGGTGAGCCTTATATCATTCATCCCTTATATGTTGCTATAATCCTTGCTGATCTTGAACTGGATAAAGAAACAATAGTGGCCGGTCTTTTGCATGATGTTGTGGAAGATACGGTAATGACAATTGACGAGATCAAAACCGAATTTGGCGAAGATGTCGCTTTGCTGGTTGACGGTGTGACAAAGCTGCAGATGCAGATGGATGATGCTAATCTGGATTATTCTGCGATAAAACTTGAGATGCAGGCAGAGAACTTAAGAAAGATGTTCCTTGCAATGGCAAAGGACATAAGAGTAATCCTTATCAAGCTGGCCGACAGACTTCACAATATGCGTACGCTTAAGCATATGCCGCCAGAGAAACAGCAGAGAATCGCAAGAGAAACACTTGATATATATAGTCCGATCGCTATGAGATTGGGTATTTCAAAAATAAAAGTAGAACTTGATGATCTGTCTTTGAAATATCTTCAGCCTGAGATTTATTATGACCTTGCTAATCAGATCGCTGAGAAGAAATCAGAAAGAGAAAATTACATTCAGGAAATAGTGGATGAAGTTAGCGAGCATATTCGTGCTGCTGGTATAGAAGCTAAGATAGACGGAAGAGTAAAACACTTCTTTTCAATCTATAAAAAGATGAAGAATCAGGGCAAGACCCTGGATCAGATATATGATCTTTTTGCTGTGCGTATAATAGTTGATTCCGTAAAGGACTGTTATGCATGTCTCGGTGTTATTCATGAAATCTATAAACCAATACCAGGCAGATTCAAGGATTATATTGCAATGCCAAAAGAGAACATGTATCAGTCACTTCACACAACACTGATCGGTTCAAAGGGTCAGCCTTTTGAAATACAGATACGTACATTTGAAATGCATAAAGCAGCTGAGTATGGTATCGCTGCACACTGGAAGTACAAGGAAGCTTCAGATGGCAAGAGACCTGAACAGGGTGAAGAAGAAAAACTGGACTGGTTAAAGCGTATATTAGAATGGCAGAAAGATATGTCGGATAATAACGAGTTCATGAATTCACTCAAATCCGATTTGAATCTGTTTTCTGATAATGTATACTGCTTTACACCTACAGGTGAAGTCAAGAATCTGCCGGCAGGAAGTACACCTGTGGATTTTGCCTACAGCATACACAGTGCTGTCGGAAACCGTATGGTAGGAGCCAGGGTAAACGGCAGACTTGTTACCATTGATTACGAGATAAAAAACGGCGACAGGATAGAAGTAATAACATCTCAGAATTCGAAAGGTCCGAGCAGAGACTGGCTAAAGATAGCGAAATCCGCTCAGGCAAAGAATAAGATAAACCAGTGGTTCAAACAGGAGCTCAAGGAAGACAATATTACCAAGGGTAAAGATCTTTTGATGTCTTTCTGCAAAGCCAAAAATATAGATACAGCTATTGTTACAAATCCCGATTATATGCAGGCCATAATGGATAAATATAATTTCAGGGACTGGGACGGTATTCTGGCTGCAGTAGGACATGGTGGTCTTAAAGAAGGGCAGATTGTCAATAAGATGGTCGAACTCTACGAGAAGGATCATCCTAGACAGCTTACAGATGAGGAGATAATCGCATCGGTCGGTGAGCATGCGATGAAGCATCCGCATACAAGCGGAAGCAAGAGCGGTATCGTTGTTAAGGGTATCGAGGATGTAGCAGTCAGGTTTTCAAAATGCTGTTCTCCGGTTCCTGGTGATGAGATCGTTGGTTTTGTAACCAGAGGCAGAGGAATATCTATACATAGAAATGACTGTATTAATATACTTAATCTGTCTGAAATTGACAGAAGCAGACTTATTGATGCGGAGTGGCAGGCTGATGGCGATAAACTGAATGAGAAATATCTTGCAGATATCAGGATATACGCTGATGACAGACCTGGACTATTAGGAGATGTATCTAGAGTATTTACCGAAAGAGGCATAACGATCATCACACTTAATTCGCATATGGGCAAGAATCGAGTTGCAACAATGTCAATGAGCTTTGAGATATCTGGTAGAGACGAATTAAAGAGTATTGTTGATAAGCTTCGAAATATCGACGGGGTAATTGATATTGAAAGATCGACCGGCTGATGGTCATTTGATTGGAAGGAAAGTTTATGTCAGATCTGAAAATAGGAAGACTCACACTTGGAGTCTGTGCAACTAACTGCTATTTTATATATCATGACGGGCAGAACAAAGCTATTTTTTTTGATCCTGCCGATCAGGGTGAGTATATCTATAATGCACTTAAACAAAAAGGATTTGAGGTAGATACCATCCTTTTAACTCATGGTCATTTTGATCATATATGGGGATGTTCTAGACTAAGACAGCTTTCTGGCGCCAAGGTTTATGCTCTTGATGCTGAAGAAGAAGTGCTGATGAGTTCAGATCTTAATGCATCTGAAATGGCAGGAAGAGCCTGCACGGTTAAAGCGAATGATTTTTTCAAAGATGGAGATGAGATAGATATACTCGGATTCAAGATTAAAGTTTTAGCTACTCCGGGTCATACAAAAGGAAGCTGTTGCTATTATTTTGAAGAAGACGGTATTCTGATAAGCGGAGATACTTTATTTGAAGAATCAATTGGAAGAACCGATCTTCCAACGGGAAGCATTTCCGAACTCAAGAGATCACTTGAAGAAAAGCTTTCCAAACTTCCGGATGAAACAATTGTTTATCCCGGACATGGTGCAAGCACAACAATTGGACATGAAAGAGAGTATAATCCTTTCTGGGTATGATAAACGTAATCTGTTCACATGATAATTTCATATATGATGTTCATTCGCTTGTGAAGGCGTTTTATCCAGGCGAGGACATAAAGGTTGTTACTATAGATAAAATGGAGCCCTCTACTTGTGACGGGCTTCATATTTTTGTTGATTATGAAGATGATCACAGCGCTATAAGGATATTTGAAGGCAGCAATCTCATTATTTGCGATGATTCTGAAATGGTATCCTATGATAATCGAGTAGAATATAAAAACTTTTTGAAGAAAGTGCTGTATATTTCACTTAGCAAATATACAGGTAAACAGCTTCCTTGGGGAACACTCACAGGAATTAGACCAACAAAAATCGCTGTTACAAACATGGAGCATGGTTTAAGCGATGATGAGATCTTAGAATACTACAAGAATGTATATCTTACTTCTGACAGTAAGGCAAAGCTTTCAATAGATATAGCTCATAGAGAGACTGATATTCTTTCAAACATACATTACGACATGGGATACAGTCTATATATTGGAATACCTTTTTGCCCTACCACATGTCTTTATTGTTCATTTACATCATTTCCTAGAAGTATATATGAAAAAAAGATCGATAAATACGTTGCGTGCCTTAAAAAGGAGATAGATTATGTTGCTAATGATTTTACCGACAGAGTTTTGGACAGTGTTTATATAGGTGGTGGTACTCCTACAACATTGACAAGCGATGAACTGAGAGATCTGATCTTATACATTAAAGAAAAACTTGATATGAGTAAGATTAAGGAATTCACAGTTGAAGCCGGACGAGCAGACAGCATTAATGAAGACAAACTTAAGACTTTAAAAGAACTTGGAGTAACGAGAATCTCGGTAAATCCTCAGACATTTAATCAAAATACTCTTGATCTTATAGGAAGAAGGCATACAGTTGAGCAGGTATATGAAGCTTATGAACTTGCCAGAAGCATAGGATTTGATAACATAAACATGGATCTGATCGTTGGACTTCCGGGAGAAAAGTACGAAGATGTTAGATATACGATGCAAAAAGTCAAAGAACTTAATCCTGAAAGTGTTACTGTACATTCACTAGCTATAAAACGAGCATCAAGACTTAATAAATGGATTGAAGACCATGGGATAGAGTGTATTACGAATAGCGATGACATTATGGATATGACACAAAATGTCTGTGAAAGCATAGGGCTGAAGCCATACTATTTATACAGACAGAAGAATATGAGCGGAAACTTCGAAAATGTAGGATATGCTAAAGAAGGCAAAGAAGGTATCTATAACATTCTTATAATGGAGGAAAAACAGTCTATCGTTGCTCTCGGAGCGGGTACAGTAACAAAAAGAGTATTTCATGAAGCAGATAATTATCGTATGGAAAGATGCGATAATGTTAAGGATATAGATATGTACATTGAAAAAATAGATGAGATGATAGAAAGAAAATGCAAGCTGTTTTCTTAATCCGGATTTTTGATTTCTAATTATTCATTGAAACAAATACAATAAGAATATATGCAGATAACGATTTTAGCAGTTGGAAGTGTTAAGGAAAAATTTTATAGAGAAGCGATCAAGGAGTTTGAAAAAAGACTCTCAAGGTATTGCAAGTTAAAGATCGTTGAAGTAGACGATGAAAAGACTCCTGACGGCGCAAGTGAAAAAATGTGCGAGCAGATCATAAGAAAAGAAGGTGACAAACTGTCGTGTCATATCCCTGATAATTCATATGTTATCAGTCTTGCGATTGAGGGTAAGAAATATGATTCTGTTGCATTTTCAAAAAAGATAAGCAATCTCGCGGTTTGCGGAAACAGCAGTATTGTTTTTATCATAGGGGGATCTTTGGGGATTAGTGACGATATTAAAAAAAGCTCTAATGAACTAATAAGTTTTTCGGATATGACTTTTCCTCACCAGTTAATGCGTGTTATACTTCTTGAGCAGGTATATCGTGCATACAGGATAATCAATAACGAACCATATCACAAATAGCAGGGGGTATAAAATGGAAACGTTGATCTTGATTGTTGCAGTAATTGTTGGCGCTTTTTCAATCTATTGGTATATCAGACTCATGACTAAAGAAGATAAGAGCAAAAAGGAAATATGGCTTGCTCTACTTTGCTTCTGGGGTGCTTTTATTTCAGTGGCAATCGCTTATGTTATAATAGCTGGCAGAATCGGACCGCAAGAGTAAATATTTTTTGACTTTTTTAAAGACTCACGTGTATTTGTGAGTCTTTTTATGTTATAATTGGTATGCATTTTATGTAAGGATAGGAGGTTGTATTTAATTATGGCTATGAGATTGGTTACCCGTTCAGACTTTGACGGACTGGCATGTGGTGCTTTGTTGCTTGAAGCGGGGGTTATTGATCATTGGAAATTTGCCCATCCGAAGGATCTTCAGGACGGGCTAATAGAGATAGATGAGAATGACTGTCTTGCTAATGTTCCATACGTAGAAGGATGCGGACTGTGGTTTGATCATCATTCAAGTGAACATGAAAGACTTGCTCTGGAAGGCAAGTATAAAGGTGAAAGCCGTATTACTCCTTCATGTGCAAGGATCATTTACGAATATTACGGCGGTGCTGAAAGATTTCCTAATTACCACGACATGATGGTTGCAGTAGATAAAGTTGATTCAGGTAATCTTACCGTTGACGAGATATTGAATCCTACAGGATGGATACTTGTTGGATTTTTGATGGATCCCAGAACCGGTCTGGGCAGATGGAGACAGTTCACTGTCAGCAATTATCAGCTCATGGAAAAGCTTATGGTAGCTTGCAAGGACAAGACAACAGAAGAAATCCTTGAGATGCCTGACGTTAAAGAACGTATTGAAGTTTACAATGAGCAGACAGCTAAGTTTAAAGAGATGGTAACTGCTCATACCCGAGTTGAGGGCAATGTCATAATAAGTGACTTAAGAGGCGTTGATCCTATATATACAGGAAACAGATTTATGATCTATAGTATGTATCCTGATCAGAACATCTCTGCATGGATCGTTGCAGGAAAGGGCGGACTCGGCTGCTCAGCTGCTGTTGGATACAGCATAATCAACAAGACATGTAATATAGATGTTGGAAGCCTGATGCTTAAATATGGTGGTGGCGGACATAAGAAAGTCGGAACTTGTCAGTTCTCGGATGAGAATATTGGCAATCTTGACAATATGCTCAAAGAACTTTGCGAAATGGCTAATGCTTAACTGATTCAGACAATGGGGGTTGCTGATGGAAGACAGAATTTTTAACAACGAGCATGTTATTGCGTGGTTACAGTATTTCTCATCTCAGACAGATATAGATCTTGAGCATGTAAAGATACTCGATATTACGCGAAAAAACAAAAACATCATACCTGCATGTGAAGCTCATAGATGTGTTCTTGTGTTTACCGAAGCTGGTCATGCTGATATTTTTTATCGCATGTACAATGCCGGACTTGGAGATTGTACAGTAATCTACAATGAAGGCTCAGAACCTACGGGGCCGATAAAACAGGATATAGTCGCAAATATGATCGACAGAGGCATAAATGCTTCAGCCGGAATGATCATATTGAATCCCAATGCGAGAGCTGCAGTTAAATTTGGAATGGATAACAGCTCACTGGTTAAGGGATCTGTTAAATATGTCGGATCTGAGATAAGATCAATTCTCTTATCAAAGATGCAGATTGAAGAGGGTAAGAATATCTGCGTAATCTCAGGTGAATCGATAGTCGTTCAGTCTGCGATACTTGATGGCGAAGGAGAGATCATTGCTGTTGAATATAACGGGAATGACAGAAGAGCACTTGAAGAGAATGCTGATCAGTTCGGACTCAACAATATTCATATAATCGATCATATTGATGAGGAAACGCTAAAAGATCTTCCTGTTCCGGATGTAACGATGCTCGTAGCCTCTGCATCAATGGAAAAAGAGATAGAATGTCTTTTAAAGATCAATCCTAATATGGAGTTCGTAATTTATACACTTGATTTTGTGCTTGCTGCTTCAATGATAGATTACTGCAAGAAATTCTGTATATCTGATCCAGAGATAATTCAGGTTTCTGTAGCAAAGGTCACAAGCAGACATACATATGAACAGCAGCCGGCACCTTGGATAATTACCTGTAAGGCTGGAGAATAAGTTTTGAATTAACAGAATGATATAAAGCTCGGATGCATGCCATCCGGGCTTTTTCTGTATTTAAATTAGAACAGTTTGCTAATTGAATAATGATATCAAAAATAGTAAAATATATAAGACTATGGTCTATTATGAATTAAGCGACAGGAGATTGAAAATGGCATTATCAAAAAAGCCTGTAACAGGCATGAAGGATATACTTCCAAGAGAAATGGAAATACGTGATTACGTTATTCGTGTCATTAAGGATACATACAGAACATTTGGATTTACCGGTATAGAGACTCCCTGCATGGAGAATATTGAAAATCTGACAAATAAGCAAGGCGGTGAAAATGAAAAGCTCATATTCAAAGTTTTGAAAAGAGGTGAAAAACTTGACCTATCAACGGCTCAAACCGAAGCGGATTTGAGCGATCTTGGAATGCGATATGATCTTACCGTTCCGCTTGTAAGGTTTTACTCAAATAACAATGCTAATCTTGCAAGTCCTTTTAAAGCGCTTCAGATTGGCCCAGTATGGAGAGCTGACAGACCACAGAGAGGAAGATATCGTCAGTTTTATCAGTGTGATATAGATATACTGGGTGAACCTACTAATCTGGCAGAGATCGAACTAATCACAGCAACAACCACGTGCCTTGGAAAACTTGGATTTAAGAATTTTGAGATAAGAATAAATGACAGACGTATTCTAAAGGCTATGGCAAGCTATGCCGGGTTTAACGAAGAGAGTTTTGATGAGGTATTTATCATCCTTGACAAGATGGATAAGATTGGTCTTGAAGGGGTAAAGGAAGACCTTATTTCTCATAGTTTTGAACAGTCGAGTGTTGAAAAATATCTTGATTTGTTTAAAGGACTTGAAGAACACAAGAAAGATGGCCTTGAATATATATCCAAAACACTAGGAGACAGCCTTGATACTGAGGTTAAAGAGTGGCTTGATGAGATTATATCAAGTGTTGAAGCTGCTAAAGCTGCACAGTTTGATATGGTATTCGATCCCACTTTAGTAAGAGGGATGAGCTATTATACTGGTACAATATTTGAAATAGCAATACCTGAATTCGGTGGAAGCTGCGGAGGCGGCGGTCGTTACGATAAGATGGTTGGTAAATTCACCGGTCAGGATACTGCAGCTTGCGGTTTTTCTATCGGATTTGAACGTATTGTGCTATTGCTTCTAGAACAGGATTTCAAGATCCCGGATGAAGGAAAGAAAATAGCATTTTTGGTAGAAAAGAATATGCCTTCCGAAAGAATGAGCACCATTATGAAAGAAGCAAGCGATATGCGTGCTGAAGGAAATATCGTACTCGTATCACGAATGAACAAGAATAAAAAATTCCAAAAGGAGCAACTTGAAACTCAGGGATATACAGAATTCAAGGATTTCTATGTTGATTCTTTAAAGAATTAGTAATAAAGGAGAATGAAAAAATGGCTGAATCAATGGTGGGACTTAAGAGAACCCACAGATGTACTGAACTTAATGAGAGTAATGTAGGGCAACAGGTAACCGTCATGGGATGGGTCGGAACCCAGAGAAATAAAGGCGGGATCGTTTTTGTAGATCTCAGGGATAGAAGCGGGATCTTGCAGATAATTTTTGAAGAAAACGATATAGGAACAGAAGGATTCGAAAAAGCAAGCAAACTCAGAAATGAGGATGTAATAGCTGTAGTTGGTATTGTAGAAAACAGAGCCGGAGCGGTAAATAACAATCTTGCTACAGGAAAAATCGAGATAAGAGCAAAACAGATCAGAGTATTATCACAGTCTGATGTACTTCCCTTCCCGATTGAGGAGAACTCAAAGACTAAAGAGGAACTCAGATTAAAATACAGATATCTTGACCTGAGACGCCCTGACCTTCAGAGAAACATCATGATGCGCAGTAAGATCGCATCTGAAATAAGAGCTTTTATGGCTAATGAAGGTTTTATTGAGATTGAGACTCCTATGCTGGGCAAATCAACACCAGAAGGTGCAAGAGAGTACGTAGTTCCTTCTCGTGTTCATCCCGGAAGCTTCTATACACTTCCTCAGAGTCCTCAATTGTTCAAACAGCTTCTTATGTGTTCTGGATATGACAGATATATACAGATTGTTAAGTGTTTCAGAGATGAGGATTTAAGAGCAGACAGACAGCCTGAATTTACACAGGTTGATATGGAGCTTTCATTTGTTGATGTTGAAGATGTTCTCGATGTAAATGAAAGACTAATAAAGCATGTATGCAAGGAATCCATCGGTTTGGATGTATCGCTTCCATTACCTAGAATGACATGGCAGGAAGCTATGGACAGATTTGGATCTGACAAGCCTGACACTAGATTCGGTCTCGAACTGGTAGATGTCAGTGATGTAGTCAAAAACTGCGGCTTCGGAGTGTTTACTTCTGCTCTGGAGAATAAAGGATCAGTAAGAGGTATAAATGTAAAAGGTCAGGCAACGATGCCAAGAAAGAAAATAGATGCCCTGGTTGAGATGGCTAAGGGTAGCGGTGCTAAAGGCCTCGCATATCTTTGCATAAATGAAGATGGTACTTACAAGTCATCATTTGCAAAGTTTATGACTGATAACGAACTTGATTTACTGGTTAAAGCAATGAACGGTGAACCAGGAGATCTGCTCTTATTTGCTGCTGACAAGAACAAGATTGTTTGGACTGTTCTGGGTCAGCTTAGATTAGAACTTGGAAAGCAGCTTGAACTCTATGATGAGAATCAATTCAATTTCCTGTGGATCACAGAATTCCCGCTTCTTGAGTGGTCTGATGAAGAAGAGAGATTCGTAGCTATGCATCATCCTTTTACAATGCCTATGGACGAAGACTGGCAGTATATTGATTCTGATCCCGGAAGAGTGAGAGCTAAAGCTTATGATATCGTTTTGAACGGCGTAGAGCTCGGTGGTGGTTCGGTTCGTATCCATCAGGCTGATATTCAGTCAAAGATGTTCGAAGTATTAGGCCTTTCTGTAGAGACTGCACAGGAAAGATTCGGCTTCCTGCTTGATGCGTTCAGATATGGAGTTCCGCCTCACGCAGGACTTGCTTACGGCCTTGACAGATTTGTTATGCTTCTAATGCATGCAGACTCGATCAGGGATGTAATAGCATTTCCTAAAGTTAAGGATGCTAGTTGCCTAATGACACAGGCTCCAAACGTTGTTCCTCAAAAACAGCTTGATGAACTTTGTATTGAGATTAAAAAACCTATTGAAGAATAAATATGATCTGCAAGGATTTTGAAACCAGAATACCTTATTTTCTGGATGATAAACTAAATAAGAAACAGGCAAAGGAATTCTTTGCACATATGCAAACTTGCGAAAACTGCAAAGAAGAACTGAGAATCCAATATCTTATAAAAGAGGGTACACTGCGCCTTGAAGACGGTGATAGCTTTGATCTTAATAAGGAACTTGATCTCAAGATAGAAAAAACTAAGAAAGCTATAAAAAAACGATCAATTGCCAACATGGTCATATATATCATGGAAGTTGTAGCTATCGCAGCGGTAATATTCATTCTTATCCTTGTATTCACATCCAGATAATTAAAATATGAGCAAACTTGTACTTATTGACGGACACAGCATTTTAAACAGAGCATTTTATGGCGTGCCTTTAATGACAAATCCTAAAGGTATGCATATAAATGCTATATACGGCTTTTTAAACATCATGCTTAAGATACTTGATGAGGAAAAGCCTGATTTTCTATGCGTTGCTTTTGACAGAAAAGAAAAGACTTTCCGTCATGAAATGTACGAGGCATATAAAGGTACAAGAAAGCCCATGCCTGAGGAACTTCATGAACAGGTTCCTGTTATGAAGGAAATCCTTGAAGCAATGCATATAACTATATGCGAAAAACCGGGTCTTGAGGCTGATGATATATTAGGAACACTTGCTAAACGTGCAGAAGCTGATGGAGTCGATGTAAGCCTTATATCCGGTGATAGAGATCTTTTGCAGATAGCAACGGATCGAATAAAGATACGCATTCCAAAGACAAAAGGCAACAAGACTGAAATCGAGGATTACTATGCTAAGGATGTTGTCGAAAAGTATCAGGTGGATCCTTTAACTTTCATCGACATGAAGGCACTTATGGGTGATACTTCCGATAACATACCCGGTGTTCCGAAAATCGGTGAAAAGACTGCTGCACAGCTTCTTGTAGATTACGGATCTCTCGACGGAGTATACGAGCATCTGGACGAGATCACTAAAAAGTCAATACATGATTCGCTTGCAGAAAACAGACATTTAGCCGATCTTAGCAAGGCGTTGGCTACGATTAAGATCAATGCGGATCTTCCGATCAGCTATAAGGATGCTCAATTTGGAAATATATTTACAAAAGAAGCCTATGATTATTTTGTGGCAAACAGCTTTAAAAAGTATCTCGAAAGATTTGATACAGGTACTTTTGCTCAGACTGCCCAGGATATCGAAATAACATGGATTGAAGATTTAGGAAATTGCGAATCACTATTTAATCAACTAGAAACGAGTAGAAATGTATCCTTTTCGTTCGAGCAGGATAACGGCGACATTATAAGCCTTTCTATTTCAAATGAGAAATCAACATACATCATTCCTATATCAGGGTTTATAACAGAAGCATATATTGCTGATAAGATAAGATCATTATCAAATAAGAATGATATATGTTGCTTTGATATTAAACGTATATATCATCTGTTAGGCAGTGATAATATCGGTAAGATATTTGATCTTTTGATAGCAGCTTATCTGGTTAATCCGTTAAAAAGCGATTATACGATAGGGGATATTGCTTCTGAATATCTTGGAATACATATTCCTGAGGCAAAAGAGATACTTGGCAAGATGTCATTATCTGAAGCTGTTTTCATAGACAGGGATAATTTTGGCAAGTACGCCGGATACAGATCTTATGTTCTTTCAAAGACAAGAGAAGGTATATATACTTCCCTGAAAGAAAAAGATATGATCGATCTCTATGAAAACATAGAATATCCGCTCGCCGGAGTACTGTATGACATGGAGAAGGAAGGTATTACCGTAGACAGACAGGAACTAAAAGCTTACGGTGACTCTCTCGTCGGAAGGATAAATGAGCTAGAACAGTTAATATTTGATCTTGCAGGCTGTGAATTCAATATAAATTCACCAAAACAGCTTGGAGAGATACTCTTTGAAAAGATGGGTCTTCCAGGTGGAAAGAAGACAAAATCCGGGTATTCTACTGCTGCCGATGTTCTGGATAAACTGGCAGAAGAATATCCGATCGTTAAAGATATATTAGAGTACAGAGGTCTTGTCAAATTAAAGAGCACGTATGCAGATGGACTTGCTGATACGATCAGAACTGACGGAAAAATACATACTACATTCAATCAGACAATAACAGCAACTGGAAGAATAAGTTCGACTGAACCAAATCTTCAGAACATTCCGATGAGAATGGAACTTGGAAGAAAGATAAGAAAATGCTTTATACCAAAGCCGGGATATGTTTTCCTCGATGCCGATTATTCACAGATAGAATTAAGACTGTTGGCCCATATGGCCGAAGATCAGGACCTTTTGGAGGCGTACAGATCTGAGGCTGATATACACAGAATAACTGCATCAAAAGTATTCCATGTACCTTTTGAAGAAGTTACCGATCTTCAGAGAAGAAATGCAAAAGCCGTTAACTTCGGAATCGTATATGGTATCAGTTCATTTGGACTGAGCCAGGATCTTAGTATATCAAGAAAAGAAGCAAAACAGTATATTGAAGACTACTTTGAAACTTATAAAGGTATAAAAACTTATCTTGATAACTGCGTAAGTACTGCAAAAGAAAAGGGTTATGTTACGACTCTTTACAAGAGGAGAAGGCCTATTCCGGAACTGTCTAGCTCGAATTTCATGACAAGATCATTCGGTGAAAGAGTCGCAATGAACAGTCCTATTCAGGGAACAGCGGCTGATATCATGAAGATTGCGATGATAAATGTATACAACGCTTTAAAGAGCAATAACCTTGATGCAAAGATTATCGTTCAGGTTCATGATGAACTGCTGATAGAAGTCAGTGAAAATGATCTTGAAGCTGCCAGAGTAGTACTTTACGAAGAGATGAAAAATGCAGCCAAGCTAAAGGTAAATCTAGAAGTAGATATACATGACGGAAAAGACTGGTACGAGGCTAAGTGATCAATATGCTTACAATTGGTATCACAGGCGGCGTAGGCTGCGGTAAAACTAAAATACTTGATTATATCAGTGAAAATTATAACTGTCGTATTATAACTGCTGATGAGGTTGCAAACAGGTTAAAAGAGCCGGGCGAGGCTTGCTATGAACCGATAATTAAGCTACTGGGCAAGAAGATACTTAGAAAAGACGGTTTTATTGATAAGAAGAAAATGGCAGAAGAAATATTCGCAAATGATGATCTTCTTGATATAGTAAACTCAATAATTCACCCAGCTGTCAAGGATTACATCCTTAATGCAAAAGAATCAGAAAAAAAGGCAGGAACTTACGATTATCTTTTTATAGAAGCCGCTCTTTTAATTGAATGTGGATATAATGAGCATGTTGATCAAATGTGGTATATATACACTGATGAATCAATCAGAATTAAGAGATTAAAGAGTTCAAGGGGTTACAGCGAGGAAAAAATAAAGAATATCATGGATGCTCAGCTAAACGAAGAACAATTCAGAGCTGGAAGTGATTTTTGTATCGATAACTCAGGCACTCTTGAAGAAACGTACATGCAGATTAAGAAGAAGATGAAGGAATTAGAATCAGAATATGGCAGAAAGTAGATTACCGGTTCAAACAGTATATGGTCTTGATATAGGTACACGCAGTGTAGTTGGTATAGTGGGCTATCGCAAAGGGAAGAAATTTGTTGTTACTGCTATGGCGAGAAAGGAACATGAGACCAGAGCTATGCTTGACGGTCAGATACATGACATCGCCAAAGTAGCCCAGACTATCAAGGATGTGACCGAGGAACTTGAAGGTAAACTGGGTAGTAAGCTTAAAAGGGTGTGTATAGCAGCTGCAGGACGTGTTCTTAAAACTGCAACAGCACATGCAGATATTGAACTTGATGAGTTAAGAACAGTAAATGATGAAGATATCTACACGCTTAATAGTGCAGCCATAGAGGAAGCATATAAAAAGTTTTTAAGTGAAAACGATATCGATATGAAGTTTTACTGTGTTGGAAGCAGTATAGTCAGATATTATCTAAATGATTTTCCTATAACAAATCTTGAAAATCATAAAGCTTCAAAAATCGGAGTTGATATTATCGCTACTTTCCTGCCTGATGAAGTGGTTGACGGCCTTTATGCTTCTGTTGATATGGCAGGACTTGAAGTAGCGTCTCTGACACTCGAGCCTATCGCAGCCATCGGATTGGCAATACCCGAGAAATTCAGACTTCTTAATATTGCACTGGTAGATGTAGGAGCAGGTACATCCGATATTTCAATAACAAAAGACGGATCGATCATCGCTTTTGGCATGCTGCCTACAGCCGGTGACAGTCTGACTGAAACTATTGCAAATCACTGCATGGTTGATTTCAATACTGCTGAAAAGATAAAGAAGCAATCGACAACAAAGGCAAAGATAAGCTACAAGGATATCATGGGAACCAAGATGACGATATCCAAGGATGAGATAACCAAGCTAGTTGCATCAAATATAGATAATATGGCTGGCCTTGTAGCAGATAAGATCGTTGAATTAAATGGAGGAAAGACGGTTGGAGCAGTATTTGTTGTCGGAGGAGGAGGAATCTTCCCCGGATATACGCAGGCTCTTTCAAAGAAACTTGGTATTATCAAGTCCAGAGTTGCCATTCGTGGAAAGGAAGTCATGGATGACATCATATTTGAAGATACAACGATAAAAGCAGATTCTTTACTTGTTACACCAATCGGAATTGCACTGAGCTTTTATGAAGAGACCAACAATTTTATTTATGTAGATTTCAACGGAAGCAGAGTCAAGATATACAACAATAATAATCTAACTGTAATGGATGTAGCTATGCAGACGGAATTCCCGTCAAATGGTTTCTTCCCTAAGTCAGGAAAACCTCTCACATATAAGTTGGATGGAACGGAGAGAATGGTCAGAGGGCAGTTGGGTGAGCCTGCTGTAATAACCGTTAACGGAGAAAGTGCAAATATGCACACTCCGATCAAGGAACATGACATTATTGAAGTTAAGGAATCTACAGCAGGAGCGGAAGCGACGCTTAAAGTCAGTGACCTGCCCGGATACAAGGATACGATAAAATTCAAAGTTAATTCTCTTGAAGTTAAGATGCCGAAATTTGTGTCGGTAAACGGCGTATTAGAATCTGAATATTATGAGATAAAAGACAAGGATGAAATAAACATACTTGATTACTATACCGTTGAACAGATAATTCAGTTTATGGATATAGACAACAAGGAAGATGCTGTTTGTATGGTAAATAATATGCCTGCAGATAATGACACCAAAGTATATGAGAACTTTTCTGTTGAATGGAAGACAAAGGACTCTCTGAGTTATGCTGATCTTCCTGAAGGCGAAGAATCCTCTAATGAAAAAAACGACAATAAAGTCTCTAAAGAAGACGAAGAGAAAAAGCCTGATACTTCTAACAGAAATATCACGGTAAGTGTCAATAAAAAACCGGTCATTCTTGATGGAAAAGCCAAGTATGTATTCGTTGATATCTTTGACAAGATAGATTTTGATCTGTCCAAACCTAAGGGGAATATCGTCACAACAAAGAACGGACAGGAAGCTGAATATATGGAAGAAATACACGATGGTGACGTTATCGAGGTATTTTGGGAGAGTAAGTGATGCGTCTTGCACCGATTGCTAGCGGAAGCAGCGGTAACTGCATATATGTAGGAAGCAATAATACACATATACTTGTGGATGTCGGTATAAGCGGAAAAAGGGTTGATGAAGGTCTTAGAAACCTTGATCTATGCGGACATGATATTGACGGTATTCTTATAACACATGAACATGTGGATCATATCGGTGGCCTTGGAGTTTTATGCAGAAAATACAGTATACCTGTGTATGCAACAAGAGATACGATTTTAGCTATAAAATCGTACAATTACCTGGGAAAAGTTGAGGATGATATATTTCATCCGATAGCACCGGATGTTGATCTGAAGATTAAGGATATGACGATCAAGGCCTTTAGGATCAACCATGATGCTGTTGATCCCGTAGCTTATACATTTCGTGCTGATGGTAAAAAGATTGCTATAGCAACTGATATGGGAACATATAGTGAATATACGATTCAAAATCTAAAAGGTATGGATTCTTTATTGATTGAAGCAAATCATGACGTGAGAATGCTTCAGGTCGGACCTTATCCGTATCCTTTGAAACAGAGAATCTTATCTGATTCAGGACACTTATCTAATGAACTGTCAGGAAGACTGATTTCTTCAGTATTAAATGATAAAATTGATAATATCTTTCTCGGACACCTGAGCAAGGAAAACAACCTGCCGGAACTTGCATATGAAACTGTTCGTGTCGAGATAGACATGGCTGATAATAAATACAGATCAAATGACTTCAGAATAATGGTCGCAAAACGCGATCAGATGTCTGAGGTTGTTAATCTATAAAGGAAAGGAAGTATATTTAAGTGAATAAGACAATCATTACAGTAGTAGGACATGATACGGTTGGTATCATAGCAAAGGTTTGTACATATCTTGCTGATAACAATATCAATATTCTAGACATCTCTCAGACAATTTTGCAGGGATACTTCAACATGATGATGATCACTGATATGACACAGTCTGTAAAGCCCTTCGGAGAGATCAGTGATGAACTTTCTGAACTCGGAAAAAGCATTGGTGTAATAATCAAGTGTCAGAGAGAAGAAATATTTAACAGCATGCATAGAATATAATTAGGAAGGATCATTTCCGATATGATAAACATATTTGAGGTCGCCGAGACCAATGACATGATCGAGAAGGAAAATCTTGACGTAAGAACGATAACTCTTGGAATAAGTCTTCTTGATTGCATAGACAGTGATGTCAATAAACTGAATGAGAAAATATATGACAAGATTTGCACAGTAGCGAAAGACCTTGTTAAGACTGGCGAGGAAATATCAAAGGAGTTTGGAATACCGATAGTAAATAAACGTATCAGCGTTACTCCCATCGGTTTGATAGGCGCATCTGCCTGTAAAACAACTGATGATTTTGTGAGCATAGCAAAAACTCTTGATAAAGCAGCCAACGATGTGGGTGTTAATTTTATAGGCGGTTATTCAGCACTTGTTGCAAAAGGAATGACACCGCAGGAAGAACTTTTGATAAGATCAATACCCGATGCTCTTTGCTCAACAGAAAGGATAATGAGCAGTGTTGTCCTAGGTTCAACCAGAACGGGGCTTAACATGGACGGAGTCAAGCTGATGGGAGAAGTGATCAAAGAGACAGCTCAAAAGACAAAAGATGCGGATTCTATTGGCTGTACAAAGTTAGTTGTACTTTGCAATGCTCCGGATGACAACCCTTTCATGGCAGGAGCTTTTCATGGTGTAACGGAAGCTGACAGTATAATCAATGTAGGCGTTTCCGGTCCCGGTGTAGTTAAATATGCTCTCGAAAAAGTAAGAGGGCAAAATTTTGAAGTATTATGCGAGACCATAAAAAAGACAGCTTTCAAGGTCACGAGAGTTGGTCAGATGGTTGCAAGAGAGGCTTCTAAAAGACTTAATATACCATTCGGTATCGTCGATCTGAGCCTCGCACCGACACCCGCGATCGGTGACAGCGTTGCTGACATATTGTGTGAGATCGGCCTAGAGCAGACCGGAGCTCCTGGAACAACAGCTGCACTTGCTCTGTTAAACGATCAGGTGAAAAAAGGCGGAGTCATGGCGTCTAGTTATGTTGGCGGCTTAAGCGGAGCATTTATACCTGTAAGTGAAGATCAGGGAATGATCGATGCCGTAAATGCTGGAGCTCTAACGATAGAAAAGCTTGAAGCAATGACATGCGTATGCTCTGTAGGACTTGATATGATCGCAATCCCCGGTGATACTTCAAATTCTACGATTTCGGGAATAATCGCTGATGAACTTGCGATCGGAATGATAAATCAGAAAACTACTGCAGTCAGGATCATTCCTGTTATAGGAAAAGGGGTTGGAGATAATGTTGAATTCGGTGGTCTATTAGGTCATGCGCCTATAATGCCGGTTAACGGATTCAGCTGCGAGGCATTTGTAAACAGGGGAGGAAGAATTCCGGCTCCCATACACAGCTTTAAGAATTAAGGAGGTTACTAATGGGTAATGTTATAGCAAAAAATCCGATTATGCCGGGATTTTATCCCGATCCATCAATATGCGCAGTTAATGATGATTATTATCTTTGCAATTCTACTTTTGCTTATTTTCCCGGTCTTTCATTAATGCATAGCAAGGATCTGGCTCACTGGGAGCAGATAGGAAATGTATTGGACAGGCATTCACAGCTTCCTCTTGAAGGTGCTGATCATTCTCAAGGCTTATTTGCGCCTACGATAAGATATTACAATGGTGTTTTCTATGTCATATGCACCAATGTAACACATGGCGGTAATTTTATAGTAACTGCGACTAATCCGGAAGGCCCGTGGTCGGAACCTCATTATCTTGTTGATGCTGACGGGATCGATCCTTCGCTTTTCTTTGATGACGACGGAAAATGCTATTACATAGGCACTCATCCGAATCCGGACGGCGTAAAATACAACGGAGACTGGTATATATATATATGCGAAGTCGATCTTGAAAACTGGAAGCTTAAGGGTGAAAAGAAAAACGTCTGGAACGGCGCTCTTAAAGGATGTATCTGGCCGGAAGGACCGCATATATATAAAGAGAACGGTTATTACTATATAATGCATGCAGAAGGCGGAACAGGCCCTGAGCATTCTGTTATGATATGCAGAAGCAAGGATATCTGGGGTCCTTATGAGAACAACCCTAAAAACCCCATTCTGACACACAGACATCTTGGAAAAGATTATCCTATCAAGTATGTAGGTCATGGAGATATAATCAAGACGCCTGCGGGAGAATGGTTCATGACCATCCTTGCTGTAAGACCGCTCGAAAGATATACAACAATGGGCAGAGAGACATTCCTTGCTAAGTTCATCTGGGAAGATGATTGGCCGGTAGTAAATCCCGGTGTAGGAATGCTGACTGATACTGTTGAAATAAATCTGCCCGAATGGAGTCCTTTAAAGGATTCTGATTCATATACTAACAGGACAAGAAGAAAAACAGCCATTCCGGGAACAGAAAGAGAGTATATATTCGCCAATATGAATGAACTCGGAGATGAGTTCTTGTTCCTTAGAAACTATCCAAATGATATGTACGAGCTCGCTGAAAGCGAAGGGCTAAAACTTAAGGCTGGAAAGGACGATATAAAGGCTGTTGCATCACCTTCATATGTATGCATAAGACAGCAGCATCACCATTTTAAGTCTTCGGCTTGTTTTGATATATCATCACTTAAAAGTGATGAAAGTGCAGGACTAGTACTGATGCAGAACAATCTGTACAATCTCAGGGCTGAGGTCAAAAACAATGTTTGCTATATGATCTTATGCCAGAACGGCGAAGATACTGTTATCGGTTCGGTTGATGCCAATGTCGTTAAGAAGGACGGATGTATTGAATTAACGATTCTTGTAGACGGATTAAAGACAAGAGTTTTCGCAGCAGATGTTGATCTGGGAGAAGCAAAAGTTGCAAATCTATCTACTGAAGTTGCCGGCGGATTTGTTGGATGCTGCATAGGAATCTATGCCTCTGCAAATGGAAAGGAAAGCGATACAAAGGTAACGTTTAAAGATTTTACTTACAAAGCACTATAAAATATAAGAAAAAGGGTCGCGATTGCGACCCTTATATTATTATCATCTGTCTTGTATACTCATTCTGTTTTTCTTTATTCTGGTATTTACATGCTGATACAAAATCATATATATGAGCTGCCTCTATATCCTTGCCGAGAGATTTCATGGCTTTATCATCAAGAATGCTGCCGGCATCTGCAAGTTTTGAAACAAGAGGTATTGATGAATTCTTACCTATTATCGAAAGTAACTGTTCGCTGTCCTTTCTGAATCCAAGTATTCTTGCATAACTTGCTTTCTTATAGTCTCCAAATACATCCTTTTTGATATCAAGAAGAATATGTGTCAGACTTCTGCTGATCCTTGAATATGTTATATCCTTTGTTTTCAGGAGTGAACAGAACTGATCGAAGGATTCAAAATGAGGAAGATGATTCTTGATCTTATCTGACAATTCTCTTGTAACATCAAGACAATCCTCATAACCTTTGTGATATTCATGAAGTGCTTTATATCCGACTTCTCTCGAAAAATTGTTGCTAACGAGCGGATAGCTCTTTCCGAGTCTTTCGAGTAATATATCATAAGTTGTAGACGGAACATGATTTATGATAGGAGATAATGGCTCGCTCATCGCCTGTCTTACAGCTGTTGATCCTACGAAAGACATATAAGTGCTTATGCCAACTTCTTTCTTTTCATCTGAATGAAGATAAGAATCATCGTTAAGAACAAAATCGTAACTTGAAAGAATAGCTTCTCTTATTGCAGTAGCTGAACTGTATGAACGTATATTGAGTTCGGTTTCATTATAATTGCTTCCCATTCTCTTTATAGGAACGGGCTTTATTGAACTGTTAAGATTATGCAAAGCCTTGCGGTATTCGGTTGCAAGAATGTTATTGGGTTTGCAAAGTCCTTCCACGATATGCTCGTTAAAATGATTCAAAAGAGCAAGCTCCCTTGCTTTGGGGTAGGAGTTGCCAGCTTTCATGAATTCCGAGATTTCTTTGGCAAGCTCTTCCTGATGATCGAGCATGAACTTTGTAACTTCTTCAAGCGCCTGATCAGAAGGAGATTCGCATCCGAAACTCAACTCATCAACGCACCCTAAAGAATCAAGCAAAGATATTCCGCCCATGGCAAAGTCTGCTGCAGCGCCTGTTGAGAAGATGACAGGAAGCTCTATTACAAGATCAACTCCGCTTTTAAGAGCCATTGTAGTTCTTGAATATTTGTCAATAATAGCAGGGCCGCCGCGTTGCACCCAGTCACCGCTCATTACAGCGATAACATAGTCTGAACCGTCTTCTTTTACCTTGTCAATCTGATATTTGTGTCCGTTGTGAAACGGATTGTATTCACATATTATTCCTGTAATTTTCATAGCAACTGATATTATAGCATATTGTCCTTGATTTGATACAATTTTTTAGTACTTTTTTCTTGTATACAATATGAATGGATAATATAATTATAAACAGGTAAAGCAACACTATTGGAGGGTTTTATATGGCTGGATATATAGAGAAGATAAAGGAACGTGCAAGGGCTGATGTTAAGACTATCGTAATGCCTGAAACAAATGATAAGAGAATCATCATTGCTGCTGCACATGTAATAGAGGAAGGTATCGCCAATATCATCCTTGTAGGAAACAGGGAAAAGATCATGGATGGTGCCGGATGGCTTGAAGTTGACCTTTCCAAAGTTCAGATAGTTGAACCAAGTACTACTGAGAAACTGGATGAATATGTAGATCTTCTTTATGAAACAAGAAAGAGTAAGGGGATGACACCCGAAAAAGCAAGAGAGATGCTTCTTTCAGATCCGCTTGTTTTCGGAGTCATGATGGTAAAAGCTAATGATGCTGATGGTATGGTGGCTGGAGCTTGTCATGCTACAGCTGATGTATTAAGACCTGCACTTCAGATCCTTAAAACAGCTCCCGGAGTTAAACTGGTTAGCGGTTTCTTTATTCTCGATGTACCTAACAGTCCATTCGGAAATAACGGAACATTCCTTTTTGCAGATTGCGGACTTAACCAGGATCCTACAAGTGAGGAACTTGCCCATATAGCATATTCGTCTTCAAAGAGTTTTAAAAACCTAGTTGGAGGCAAGCCTATAATAGCAATGCTGAGTCATTCAACAAAGGGTAGCGCAAAACATCCTCTTGTTGACAAAGTTACAAAAGCAGTTGAATATGCACATGAGTATTATCCGAATCTTACACTTGATGGTGAACTTCAGACTGACGCAGCTATTGTTCCGGCCGTTGCAAAGAACAAAGCTCCAGGAAGTGAAGTAGCAGGAAAAGCAAATGTTCTGATCTTCCCTAATCTGGATGCAGGAAATATTGGTTACAAACTGGTTGAAAGACTTGGCGGTGCAGATGCTTACGGGCCGATGCTTCAGGGTATAGCCCGACCTGTAAACGATCTTTCCCGCGGATGCAGCTGGGAAGATATTGTAGGTGTTGTTGCGCTTACAGCCGTACAGGCACAACTGGTTTAAAATTTTATGTTGACAAAGACCGGTAGGATATGTATAATAGCAAAAGTGTTAAGTTGCAGAAGTAAGGAGGTGTAACGGCATGTCAATTTGTCCTAAGAATAAATCTTCTAAAGGAAGAAGAGACAAGAGAAGAGCCAATTGGAAGATGAGTGCTCCGACACTTGTAAAGTGCAGCAAATGTGGCGCTCTTATGATGCCTCACAGAGTATGCAAAGCTTGCGGTTCTTACAATAAGAAAGAAATCGTAGCTGTTGACTAATATATGCTGATCAAAGCCTTCCTGAAAGGGAAGGCTTTTTTTATTATATTTATATGGCTGATAGACTTGATTTTTAAGGATGCCTTTAGTATAGTTAAAAAGACGAAAATATTCGATTAAAGGTGAGGTAAAATATGGCAGAGTACGTAAAGGTTGCTCTTGACGCCATGGGAGGAGATAACGCACCGCATGAGATAGTTAAAGGTGCGATAGATGCTCTTTCACAGCGTGATAATCTGTATGTATATGTCGTAGGCAGACAGGATGCGATAAACGCAGAATTAAGCAAATACTCATATGATAAAAACAGGCTTGAGGTAATTGATGCGCCTGAAGTGATAGAAACAGCCGAGCCGCCTGTAATGGCTATCAGAAAGAAGAAAGATTCTTCTATAGTGAAGGCCATGAATCTAGTTAAAGATAAGACGTGCGATGCTTTTGTAAGTGCAGGTTCTTCAGGAGCAATACTTGTCGGCGGACAGGTTATCGTTGGAAGGATAAAAGGAGTTGAGAGACCACCTCTTGCACCTTTGATACCCACGAAAGACGGAGTGGCACTTCTAATAGACTGTGGTGCAAATATGGATGCAAGACCTTCATTCCTCGTACAGTTTGCAAAAATGGGTTCAGTTTATATGAAGTATGTCATGGGAATCGAAAATCCCAGAGTCGGCATAGTAAATGTTGGAGCTGAAGAGGAAAAAGGCAACGCACTTGTAAAGGAAACATTTCCATTATTAAAGAGCTGTCCCGATATAAATTTCATTGGAAGTATTGAAGCAAGAGATATACCTCTTGGAGGTGCAGATGTAATAGTCTGTGATGCTTTTGTTGGAAATGCTATACTTAAGACCCTTGAAGGTGTCGGTAAAATGATGATCGGCATGGTTAAAGAGAGTCTAACAGCAAATTTAAAATCGAAGATAGGTGCTTTACTCATAAAGGATTCGCTTAAAAATAGTCTTAAGAGGGTAGATGTATCGGAATACGGCGGGGCACCGCTTTTGGGTCTTAACGGACTTGTTGTAAAAACACATGGTTCAAGCAAGGCTGGAGAGATAAAAAATACACTTATTCAGTGTATAACCTTTAAAGAACAGAATATCAATGATAAGATAAAAGAGATCATTGGGAATACAGAAGACAAGATTTAAGGAGAAGTGTATTATGGAATTTGAAAAGCTTAAGAAAGTTATCGCAGAGGTTCTCAGCGTTGATCCTGACGAGATCACAATGGAGACCACTTTTACTGACGATCTTGGAGCAGATTCGCTGGATTTATTCCAGATCATAATGGGGTTGGAGGAGGAATTTGATATTGAGATTCCACCTGAGAAAGCTGAAAATATTACCACTGTTGAAGAAGCCGTGGAGCTTATTAAGAGTGAGATAGGTCAGTAACTTAAAAAAGCCCGTTTAATGGGCTTTTTTGATTGAAGGAGCATAAATGATATCCAAATCAGTAGAAGACCTTGAAAAAACCATAGGATATTTCTTTAAAGATAAGAATCTTGTAAAAAGAGCACTAACACACAGTTCTTTTGCCAATGAGCAGAGGATTAATTGTGACGGGGACTATGAGAGACTGGAGTTTTTGGGAGATGCAGTTCTTGAACTAGTTTCAAGCGAATTCTTCTATAATAAGTATCCGGATCTTCCTGAGGGAAAACTCACTAAGATTCGTTCATCAAATGTTTGTGAACCTGCTTTGGCATATTGTGCCAGAGAGTTTGATCTGGATAAATATATCAGGCTTGGAAAAGGCGAGGAACAGACAGGCGGCCGAAACAGAGATTCAATCATTTCTGATGTATGTGAAGCTCTAATAGGCGCTATTTATCTGGATGGAGGCATGGACTATGCACATGATTTCATTCACAGATTCATACTTGCCGATCTTGAGAATAAAACTCTTTTCCTTGATAGCAAGAGTGTTTTGCAGGAAATGGTTCAGGCAGCGGATCATACAACTCTTGAATACAGGCTTGTAAATGAAACCGGTCCTGATCATAATAAAGAGTTTACTGTTCATGTATATGTAGGCGGCAAGATAACTGGTGAAGGGATCGGAAAGACCAAAAAGAGTGCTGAACAGAAAGCTGCATATGAAGCTATAAAAAAGATGAAAAACCTATAATATGATACAGAAAGCGAGTTAAGAAGTGTATTTAAAGAGTATAGAAGTACATGGATTTAAATCCTTTGCAAATAAAATAGTATTTCAGTTTCATAACGGTATTACAGGTATAGTAGGTCCTAATGGATCCGGCAAGAGTAATGTCGCCGATGCCGTTAGATGGGTTCTTGGCGAACAGAGAGTAAAACAGCTTCGTGGCGGAAACATGCAGGATGTTATTTTCTCCGGAACCGAGATGCGAAAGCCCCTTAGCTATGCATATGTAGCAATAACATTGGATAATTCAGACAGACAGCTGGGAATAGATTTTGATGAGGTTACTGTTGCAAGAAGGTTATATCGTTCAGGCGAAAGCGAATATCTTATAAACGGAACTGCATGCAGGCTCAAGGATGTAAATGAACTCTTTTACGACACAGGTATCGGTAAAGAAGGCTATTCTATCATAGGTCAGGGCCAGATAGATGCAATCTTAAGCGGAAAACCTGAGGAAAGACGCGAACTCTTTGATGAAGCAGCCGGTATTGTTAAGTTTAAACGCCGCAAGATAGCAAGTGAAAAGAAACTTGAAGAAGAGAGAAACAATCTTGTCAGAGTAAACGATATCCTGGGAGAGCTAGAAAAGCAGGTTGGACCACTTGAAAAACAGGCAGAAAAAGCCAAAGTGTATTTAAAGAAAAAGGAAGAGCTAAAGCATAATGATGCTAATCTCTTCCTGTTAAGTAACGCTTCAACAAGAGAACAGTTATCTGATGTAGAAGAAAAATACAAGATTGCGCATTTTGATCTTCAGACGTCTCAGGATGCTTTTGCAAAGATCAAAGAGGAATATGATTCCACTCAAACCAGGATCGAGGAACTCGAGCAGACTATTGAAGCTGAAAGAAAGCTTTTGTCTGAAGCAGACAGTACAAGATCAAAACTGGAAAATCAGATAGAACTACTTAAGGAACAGATTAATTCTGCCAAGGGAAACGAAGAGCATCTTAACAGTAGGAATGACAGTGTTTCAAAGCAGATTCAGGAAAAAGATGAAGAAGTAAAGAAGATTGCCGACCGCAAAGCTTCTATTGATATTCGTCTAAATGAGGCCAATTCAAAGAAAGAAAAATTAAAACTCGATCTCTGGCATATTCAAAATGAAATAGAAGAAAAGAACAACGAGATCGAAGAAAAGAAAAACAGCATAATAAAGATCCTTGGAGAAAGAGCGAATATCAAATCAAGACTCGAACGTCTTGATACTCTTCAGGAGCAGATAGATATCAGAAAAGCAGAACTTACAAGTAAGATAGTAAGTGCAAAAACTGATGAAGAAAAACAGCAGGATGTAATAAAAGGACTTGAAGAGGATTTCAAGACTGTCACTGCACAGATCGGCAAACTTGAAGAAGAAGAAAAAGAAAAAGAAACGCTTTCTTCAAACATGAAATCACAGATTGAGGATCTCGATAACAGATACAGAGATGCTCAGGTAAAATACCATCAGGATAAATCTACCTATGAGGCTCTTTCGAATATAACAGAACGATATGAGGGATACGGTGGTTCTGTTAAGCGTGTCATGGAAGAAAAGGATAAAAATAAAGGTCTTATAGGTGTAGTTGCCGATATTATTAAAACTGAAAAGAAATACGAAATTGCAATTGAAACTGCACTTGGCGGTAATATTCAGAACATCGTTACAGATGATGAAGAGACCGCTAAAAAGATGATAGCTCTGCTTAAGAAGGAAAGAGCAGGAAGAGCAACTTTTCTTCCGCTTACAAGCATTAAACACCCCCAGGAATTCAAAACTCCCGAAGTTCTTGATGAAGAGGGTGTTATTGGAATGGCTGATGCTTTGGTTAATACCAAAAAAGAATATTCAAATGTTGCTAAAGCGATGCTCGGTCGAATTGTTGTCATCGATAACGTCGATAATGCCGTTAAGATTGCCCGTAAATTTGATTACGGTGTTCGTATGGTCACATTGGAAGGAGAATTACTCGTTCCGGGTGGTGCAATAAGCGGTGGTTCATTCAAGAAAGATTCAAATCTCTTATCAAGGAGAAGAGAGATGGAAGAAATGCAGCAAAACATGAAAGAAACGCTGATCCTTATTGATAAGCTGCAGGAAGAGATCGAAGAAACAAAGAAGAACAGAAATGCAATAAGAGTTGAGATTGAAAACATCAAGATAACTCTTCAGACCACATATATTAAGCAAAATACAGTTAGGCTTTCTCTGAACGCAGCAAGAAACAGGCAGGAAGAAAATCAGGCCGACACTGATTCACTGAAGAATGAATCTATTGAGCTGGAAAAACAGATTGGCAGCAACGAACAGGAAAGAAAGAACATCCTTGATCTTATGCAGCAATCTACCGAGACAGAACATGAATGCGAAGAAGCCGTAAGCAGATTAAACAAGGATCTTGATGCAAAAAGAAGCGAAGAGAGCAAGCTAAGCGAAGAACTCGCAGCAGCTGATGTTGAGCTCGAAAAAGTAGCTCTTGAATCAAATTTTGAACAGCAGAATATCGATCGTATAGAGAATGAAAAGCAGCGTTTCACAGATGAACTGACTGAGATAAGAGATAAGATGGACAGTTCTAAGGAAGAAGTTGAGATCAAGGAAAACGAAATAGAGGAGATCAAAAAGACGATCGAGAATTCATATACTGTTCAGAATGATACTAAAGACAAGCTCGATAAGGATATAGAAGAAAAGGAAGAACTGAATAACAAACAGAAGACTTTCTTTGCAAGAAGAGAAGAATTAAATGACAAGATTACTGGTCTTGACAAGGAAGTGTACAGATTAGAGGCACAGAAAAACAAACTCAGTGAATCTCTTCAGTCACAGATAGATTATATGTGGAATGAATATGAGATCACTCTGCATGATGCCGAAAAACTGCGTGATCCTGAACTGAATGACCTTGTAGTATTAAAGAGAGATGTAGCACAGTTAAGGGACGAGATAAAGAGACTAGGTGACGTAAATGTAAATGCTATCGAAGAATACAAGGAAGTTTCGGAAAGATATACGTTCCTAAAGACTCAGCACGATGATCTTGTAGAAGCCGAAAAGACTCTTATTGGAATAATCGAGGAACTTGACAGTGCAATGCGTAAACAGTTTAAAGAAAAGTTTTCGCAGATAACTCGAGAGTTTGATAAAGTATTCAAAGAGTTATTCGGCGGCGGAACCGGTACTCTTGAATTGATGGAAGATCAAGATATTCTCGACGCAGGTGTGAGGATCATAGCCCAGCCTCCGGGAAAGAAACTTCAGAATATGATGCAGTTATCCGGCGGCGAAAAAGCGTTAACAGCTATAGCGCTTTTGTTTGCGATTCAGAATCTAAAGCCATCACCTTTCTGTCTTCTTGATGAGATAGAAGCCGCACTGGATGAGAGTAATGTAGGAAGATTTGCAAAGTACCTGCATAAACTGACAAAGCATACACAGTTCATAGTCATCACACACAGACGTGGAACTATGGAAAGAGCAGACAGACTGTATGGCATAACCATGCAGGAGAAAGGTGTATCAACGCTTGTCAGCGTAAATCTAATAGACGATAAGGATCTTAACTAATGGGATTATTTGACAGACTACGTGTCGGGCTGACAAAGTCCAGAGAAAACTTTGTTAATAATGTTATAAGTGTTTTTGATACTCATCAGTATATAGATGATGATTTTTATGACGAACTGGAAGAACTCCTTGTTATGGGAGACGTTGGTGTAGAAGCAACGGAAAACATAATAGAAAAACTAAAGGATGACGTAAAAGAGCAGCATCTAAAAACACCTATGCAATGCAAGGCTTTTCTTATAAAAAACATAAAAGAACAGATGCGTGTAAGTTCGTCTGACTATGAGTTCTTAAAGCAGAGAAGCGTTGTAATGGTTATTGGAGTCAACGGTGTAGGTAAAACAACCACAATAGGTAAGTTGGCTGCCATCTATAAATCAAAAGGCAAGAAGGTCCTGATAGCTGCTGCAGATACGTTCAGGGCAGCTGCTACAGAACAGCTTGAGGAATGGGCGCATCGTGCTAACGTGGATATAATCAAGGGCAAGGAAGGCAGTGACCCTTCAAGTGTTTTATATGATGCCGTTAATGCTGCAAATGCAAGAGGTGTTGATGTCCTTTTAGTCGATACAGCTGGACGTCTTCATAATAAAAAGAATCTTATGGAAGAACTGAAAAAGATGCATAGGATCGTCGAGAAGAATTTTGCTGATGTAAAACAGGAATATCTTATTGTTCTTGACGGAACTACCGGTCAGAATGCACTTGTTCAGGCAAGGGAGTTTTCTCAGGCAGCTCCGCTTTCCGGTATAGTAATAACAAAAATGGATGGTACCGCGAAGGGTGGTATAGCCATAGCTATTCAGAGTGAATTAAATGTACCCGTTAAATTCATTGGAGTAGGAGAAAAGATAGATGATCTGCAGGAGTTTGATCCTGATACATTTGTAGATGCACTTTTTGATTTCAGAAAAGAAGGTGCGCCTGAAGATCTTTCCAAGATTGAAGCATTGCATTTTGATGATTAGTTTTAAGGAGAATACCTACATGCTCGAATTAAAGAGTTTTGAAGAAGCAAGCGAAGCAGTTTCCAAAGTCACACAGGAAACCAAGCTAATATACAGTGATTTTTATAGCAACCTTACAGGTAACAAAGTATATCTGAAACCTGAGAATATGCAGTTTACAGGTGCATACAAGGTAAGAGGCGCATATTACAAGATCAGTACACTTACTGATGAGGAAAGAAAAAGAGGGCTGATAACAGCTAGTGCCGGTAATCATGCTCAAGGCGTGGCCTATGCAGCAAAATGCTTTGGTATTAAGGCTACGATTGTTATGCCTACAACAACACCATTGATAAAGGTCAACCGTACTAAAAGTTACGGCGCTGAAGTTGTGCTTTACGGCGATGTATATGATGAAGCTTGTGATCATGCATACAAACTGGCAGAAAAGCATGGATATACATTTATTCATCCTTTTGATGATCTTGCAGTAGCTACAGGTCAGGGTACGATTGCAATGGAGATATTTAAAGAGCTTCCTCTGGTTGATATAATACTTGTTCCTGTAGGAGGAGGCGGGCTTGCTACAGGTGTTTCTACTCTGGCAAAGCTTCTAAATCCGAAGATAAGAGTTATTGCCGTTGAACCGGCAGGTGCTAATTGTCTGCAGGTTTCACTAAAGAACCAGAAGGTAACAACACTTGAAAGTGTTAATACGATTGCCGATGGAACTGCAGTCAAAACACCGGGTAGTAATATTTTTCCTTATCTGCAGAAAAATCTTGATGATGTTATAACAGTCAATGATGAGGATCTTGTAGTTGCCTTCCTAGACATGGTCGAGAATCACAAGATGGTAGTCGAAAACAGCGGATTATTGACTGTAGCCGCGTTAAAGCAGCTAGATTGCAAGGATAAAAAGATAGTATCCATACTGTCAGGCGGAAATATGGACGTTATAACCATGTCCAGTGTTGTTCAGCAGGGTCTTATCATGAGAGACAGGATATTTACTGTTTCCGTACTCCTTCCTGATAAACCGGGAATGCTTAGTAAAGTATCAAGCATTATAGCTGAAGAAAATGGTAATGTAATTAAACTTGAACATAATCAGTTTGTATCTATTAACAGGAATGCCGCTGTTGAACTTCGCATAACTCTGGAAGCATTCGGTACTTCTCACAAGGAAGCTATAATGAAGCGGTTAGATGAAGAAGGATACAAACCAAAAGTAGTAAGAACTAACGTATAACATGAAGAAACTTATTGGTACTAAAGAGTTTTACAAAAGTGTAATGGCAATTGCTTTTCCCATAATGATTCAAAATGGGATAAGCAATTTTGTCAATTTACTGGACAATATAATGATCGGAAGAGTAGGAACTGAGCAGATGAGCGGTGTATCTATCGTTAATCAGCTCATGTTTGTTTTTATACTCTGTCTTTTCGGTACTGTTTCCGGAGCCGGTATACTGGGAGCGCAGTATTACGGTCAAAAGAATATGACCGGAGTAAGTGATGTATTAAGGATCAAGATAATAATTGCATCAGCAGCAATGCTCATGGCTGTTGCAGTATTTATGTTTTTTGATACACAACTGATATCTTTTTACCTTCATGAAGGCAGTGAGGAAGGTGATCTTGCTGCAACGCTCTTTTATGGTAAGGAATACTTGAGGATAATGCTCATAGGACTCCCGCCTTTCGCAATCGAAATGAGCTATTCATCCACACTCCGCGAATCAGGTGAGACCAAAGTGCCGATGAGAGCATCTGTAATGGCTGTATTTATAAATCTCGTATTAAACTATATTCTTATCTTTGGTAAGTTTGGAATACCTGCACTAGGAGTTGCCGGTGCAGCTATTGCAACTGTGATCTCTCGATATATTCAGGCTGCATATGTAGTCATTTGGTCACACAGACATGAAATTACAAATCCTTATATCGAAGGGCTATATAAAAACTTTAAAATTTCATGGAATATGTTCTTAAAAGTCTTTATTCTTGCACTTCCTCTGATGCTTAATGAGACTTTGTGGTCAGCCGGGACCGCAGCCGTAAATACCTGTTACTCATACAGGGGGCTGGCTGTAGTTGCTGCTTTAAATATTCAATCAACCATATATAACATATTTAATATAATGTTTATTGCAATGGGAGACGCAATAGCGATAATCGTAGGTCAGCAGCTGGGTGCCGGACAGATAAAGGAAGCAAGGGAAACTTCAGCAAAAATAATAACGATGTCTGTGTTTTTTGCAGCCGCAGGCGGATTGATGATGCTTTGTGTATCAGGAGTATTCCCGAAAGTTTACAATACCTCTGATGAGGTAAGAAACTTGGCATCTACTCTTATAAGAGTTATAGTTTGTTTCATGCCGATACATGCTTTTCTTCATGCAGTATATTTCTCTATAAGAAGCGGAGGAAAGACATTTATAACATTTCTGTTTGACAGTGTATATCTTTGGGTAATATCATTCCCGTTTGCATATTTCCTGGCTCATTATACAGGCATAGATATTAGATATATGTTCATAGCTTGTCAGGCTATAGATCTGATAAAGGTAATGATAGGCTTTTTCATTTATAGATCAGGTATATGGGCCAGAAATATAACAGAATCAGTCCAGTTGTAGTAAGGTGTATTTATGACTATATCAATTAATGATGATTTTGATCTTGATAAGATAATAGGTTCAGGTCAGTGTTTCAGACCCTGCAAAATTTGTGATTTTCCCAAGACGTACAGGTTTGTATACGGCACGCATATTCTATATATAATTCAGACAGACAAAAACACGTACGACATTTCATGTACTGAAGATGAATGGAATAATATATGGAATACTTATTTTGATCTAAGCAGGAACTATGGAGATATTAGAAAGAGCATTCCTACTAACGATACATATATGTTTGAATCGGCTGTTGACGGTAAGGGAATCAGAATTCTCAGGCAGGATAAATGGGAAATGCTCATATCATTTATCATATCTCAGAGAAAATCAATCCCTGCTATAAGAAGCTGCATTGAAAAGCTTTGTTCTAAATATGGCACAAAACTCAGTACAGACAAGGAAGATATATTTCTTTTTCCTACAGCACAACAATTGATGAATGCAAGCGAAAATGATCTGGCTGCATGCGGTCTTGGATACAGAGTCGGCTATATTCTCGATGCGGTAAGAAAAGTCTACTTTAAAGAAATTGATCTTGAAGAAATAGATAATCTATCAGATGAAGATTTGTTTAATGAACTTACATGTGTTAGGGGAGTAGGCAAAAAGGTAGCAAACTGCATTATGCTTTTTGCTTATAACAGAATAGGTAGAGCTCCTGTCGATGTATGGATAGCAAGAGTAATAGATGAATTCTATGATGGAAAAGATCCTTTTGATATGTACGGAGAAAATGCCGGCATAATGCAACAATACGTTTTCTATCATATACAGAACAGACATAGATGATGAATTCTAGTAAAACAGACAAAATAAAAGCGATAATGTGTATACTGCTTGCTGCTTTCGGCTTTTCACTCATGACATTTTTTGTGCGTATTTCAGGAGATGTTCCGACTGTTCAGAAGGCCTTTTTCAGAAATGCATTTGCTGCAGTGATCGCTTTTTTCCCGCTTATAAAGAGCGAAGAAAAATTCCATATCAAAAAAGGATGTTTTGGAGATATAGCATTCAGATGTCTGTTTGGTACAAGCGGTCTTATATGTAATTTCTATGCAATTGACAGACTTGATATAGCAGATGCAAATATGCTGAACAAGCTCTCACCGTTTTTTGCAATAATCCTTTCGATATTCATTCTAAAGGAAGTCCCAACCTTTATAGACATTCTTGCTACTGTTATTGCTTTCATTGGAGCTCTTTTCATAATTCGTCCAGGTGCTGATGTGACTGTCATTCCAGCGCTTATTGGGCTTTATGGAGGATTCGGTGCAGGAACGGCATATGTATTTGTAAGAAAGCTTGGTTCAAAAGGAGAACGAACACCTATCATAGTGATGTGTTTTTCTTTGTTTTCATGTATTGTTACGTTCCCATTCCTTATATTTGACTATCATCCAATGAGTTCAAAACAATGGCTTTTTCTAATACTTGCCGGTCTTAGTGCGAGTCTTGGACAATTTAGTATCACAACAGCATATAAATATGCACCGGCAAAGGAGATTTCTGTTTTTGATTACACACAGGTGATCTTTGCGGGTCTTCTTGGCATTATTTTTCTTGGAGAAACTCCCGTACCGTTGAGCATCATTGGATATATAATCATAATAGGAACAGCTTTTGCCAGATGGTGGCTAACTATCAGAAAAGAATCATTGACACATGCTCAACAGTTGTAATACACTACTTATATAGTATTAGGGAGTAGCTTACACAAAGATGTAATATATTTCGTCAGTACGGGGTGTCCCCGGAATATATTCTAAGAAGCGAGACTTTTACTACAGCTTTAGTTGTAGTAGAAGTTTTTTTATTTGAAGGAGATAGATATGAGTTTAATAGCGACAATGATCAAAACAAAAAAAGCGAATGATTTCTCAAGGCAGAAAATTGAGAAAATACAAAATGAAAGATTGAAGAAACTTGTCTCTTACACCAGAAAAAACAGCAAATTCTATGCTGAAAAATTTAAAGATATATGTGATGATTTTAAACTCACCGACCTTCCCGTGACTACAAAACCTGAAATGATGCGTTCATTCGATTCTGTGCTGACAGATCCTGCGATCACAATGAAAAGGATTGATGAATTCACATCCGATCTTGATAATATAGGACGTATGATTGATGATAAGTATCTGATATTTAGGACTTCAGGATCTACCGGTAATCCCGCTATCGTATTGTATGATAAGCAAAACATTGAAGTTTCATCAGCCGTTGCTGCATTCAGAACATTTGCCAGAAATGAGGATTACAAGAGTTTTATGAAGCATGGAAAGAAAACCGCCGGAGTCTTTGCAGATTACGGCTTCTATCTTGCCTGTGGAATGAGCAGATATCTTCAGTTTAAAACGCCAAACAAAAAATCAAAGATAACAATTGATGTAAATGGACCTGAAAAAGAGATCATAGAAAGACTTAACGAATTTAAACCTGCGATGCTAAGCGGCTATCCATCAAATCTGGCACTCCTTGCCGACTTTGACGAATTAAACATCCATCCCGATATTGTTATTACAGGTGGTGAACTTCTTACAGACAAAATCAGAGAAAAACTCACTAAAAAATTCGGATGTTACGTTCAGACTCATTACTCTTGTACAGAAGGCGGAGAGATAGCGTGTGAGTGTAAAGAAGGTCATCTTCATATAAACGAAGACTGGATTATAGTTGAACCTGTTGATAATGATTATAATCCAGTAAACTATGGTGAGTTGTCAGATAAAGTGCTTATAACAAATCTATCAAACTATATACAGCCTTTTATAAGATACGAACTTACTGACAGAATTATTGTTCACAATGAAAAATGCAGCTGCAATAAAAATACTATGTGGATTGAGATAGAAGGTAGGACAGACGATATATTTGAATTTGAAAACGGTGTTAAGATCGCACCTATGTCACTTTATAAGATATTGGAAGAAATAAAATCGATAAAAAGATTTCAAATGGTACAGACTTCTCCAAAATCTCTTGAATTAAGACTCATAGCAGATGACAAAGCATCTTCGTTTTTGAAAGCAAAAAAGAACATTGAATCATTCTTTGATTCAAAGGACATTAAAGATGTATTCATTTACCTTTCAGATGATGATCCGAAGGCAAATGAGATCAGCGGTAAATTCAAGCATTTTTACAGGGATTTTACTTGATGCGTGTGTCAAGAAAAAATACTTGACACTTTTTAGCTTTAATAGTAATATAGCAAGGTATGGAAAAGATCGTTAAACAAGGTTTGTTATATGATTTTTACGGAGCACTTTTAAACGACCATCAAAGATCAATCTATGAATCGGTCGTATATGACAATATGTCATTGTCGGAGATTGCTTCGGAACACGGAATATCAAGGCAGGGAGTCCATGATCTTATAAAAAGATGTGACAAGAGTCTTGAGGAATATGAGAATAAGCTTCATCTTGTTGAAAGATTCATGGCAATAAAAGATGAAGTAGAGACTATAGAAGCAAAAGCCGAAAGCGCTGAGATAAAAGCAATTGCGGCAAAGATTTTGGAACAGCTGTAATATATGGCATTTGAAAGTTTAACTGATAAATTACAAAATGTATTTAAGAATTTGAAGAGCAAGGGACGGCTTACTGAAGAAGACGTTCATATAGCATGTAAAGACGTTAAGATGGCTCTTCTTGAGGCTGATGTAAACTTCAGAGTTGTAAAGAAGTTTATTAAAACAGTTGAAGAGAGAGCAATCGGTCAGGATGTAATGAACGGACTCAACCCTGGTCAGATGGTCATCAAGATAGTCAATGAAGAAATGACTTCATTGATGGGTGATGAAACAACTGATATTGAGTTTCAGCCCGGTAAAGCAATCACTGTAATCATGATGTGTGGTCTTCAGGGTGCAGGTAAGACTACTACGACCGCTAAACTTGCTGGAAAATTTCTTAAAAAGGGCAAAAAGCCACTTCTTGTCGCCTGTGACGTTTACAGACCTGCAGCAATTAAACAGTTGCAGGTAAACGGTGAAAAAGTCGGTGTTGAAGTATTTACAATGGGTGACAATCATTCACCTGTAGATATTGCCAAAGCCGCTATAGAACATGCACAGAAGAATGGACACAATGTAGTAATTCTAGATACAGCCGGACGTCTTCATGTAGATGAAGAAATGATGGCTGAACTTCAGAATATAAAAAAGAATGTTGAAGTACACCAGTCAATACTTGTTGTCGATGCAATGACCGGTCAGGATGCAGTAAATGTTGCATCTGAATTCAAAGAGAAGATCGGAATCGATGGAGTAATCTTAAGTAAGATGGATGGTGATACGAGAGGCGGTGCCGCACTTTCAGTAAAAGCTGTCACCGAACTTCCGATACTGTATGTCGGTATGGGGGAAAAGCTTGCCGATCTAGAGCAGTTTTATCCTGACAGGATGGCAAACAGAATCCTTGGCATGGGAGATGTACTCTCACTCATAGAGAAAGCTGAGCAGAGTATTGATATTTCCGAAGAAAAATCTCGTGACATGGCTGCTCGTATGAAGAAAGGTAAATTCGATTTTAATGATTACCTTGAAAGTATGAAGCAGATGCGTAACATGGGTGGTCTTGCAAGTATCCTCGGAATGATGCCTGGACTTGGTGTAAATGCCGCAGATATCGAGAATAGTGTTAATGAAAAGGAACTTGCCAGAACTGAAGCTATCATCTTCAGTATGACACCTAAGGAAAGAGAAAATCCAAAGCTTCTCAACCCCAGCAGAAAGCACAGAATAGCCAAAGGAGCCGGTGTTGATATAGCTGTTGTAAATAGATTTATCAAACAGTTTGAACAGAGTCAGAAAGCAATGAAGCAAATGCAGGGCATGATGGGCAAAAAAGGCATGAGAGGCCTTGGCGGATTTGGCGGACTTGGTGGATTCGGGAAAAAAGGATTTCCATTTTAGAGTACAAACCATACCTGGTTTAGTATAGATTATTAATATTTTTTTATATCAGAAAGGAAAAATTACCATGGCAGTTAAGATGAGATTAACAAGAATCGGTGAGAAGAGAAACGCAATATACAGAGTTGTTGTTTCTGATTCAAGAAGCCCCAGAGACGGAAAGTTCATTGAGGAAGTTGGAACATACAACCCCAATACAGATCCCTCAACTATCAAGTTTGATGAGGAGAAGGCAAAGAAGTGGCTCGCTAACGGCGCAAAGCCTACAGAAGTTGTTGCTAAGTTGCTCAAGGTTGCAGGAATAGAGAAATAAGTAACACTTTTGGAGGTGGGTTATGAGAGAATTGGTTGAAGTCATCGCTAAGAATCTTGTTGATAACCCGGATGAAGTTGTTGTAACAGAAGAGGGCAATGGTAGAAATATAACCATTAAGCTTCATGTTGCGCAGTCAGACATGGGAAAAGTTATTGGTAAGCAGGGACGTATAGCTAAAGCTATCAGGGCCGTTGTAAAGGCAGCCAGCTCCAATGATAACAAGAGAGTGGATGTAGAAATCGTCTAAGAGATCGAGCACAGCTTTTATGCTGTGCTCTTATAGTAAATAAGAGAAAACATATGGAAGAGTTTTTACAGGTTGGAGTTATCAGTTCAACACACGGAGTAAGGGGAGAAGTAAAAGTATTCCCCACCACAGATGATGTAAAAAGGTTTAGCAAATTAAAAGAAGTTCTTCTGGGTGCCGTATATGATGCACCTCTTCTTCATATTGAAGGTGTTAAATATCAGAAGAACATGGTTATTTTAAAATTCAAGGAATACAGTACTCTCAATGATGTTGAGAAACTTAAAGGTCAGCAGCTGTTTGTTACCAGAAAGAATGCCGTCAAGCTGTCTAAGGATGAGTATTTTGTTGCAGATCTTATAGGTATGAGAGTTATTGACGAGGATAAGAATATTTGCGGAACATTGAAGGATGTAATGCAGACAGGGGCTAATGATGTTTATATTATAGATCTTGATGATAACAGAGAACTATTGTTGCCTGCAATCAAAGACTGCATTCTAAATCTGGATTTTGACAAAGGTATAATAAAGATACATATTCTTGACGGATTATTGGAAGGATAAACATGAATTTTCACGTCATGACACTATTCCCAGAAATGATAGAATCAGCTGTTAACTGCAGTATTTTGGGGAAAGCAATTGAACGCAATATAATAAGTGTAAGCGCCGTAAATATTCGTGATTACACGTTAGACAAACATAAGAAGGTTGACGATTATACATATGGAGGCGGAGCTGGTATGCTTATGGCTCCACAACCTATATATGACTGTCATAAAGCAATCACTGAAAGAATTTCAGGCGAGAAAAAGATAAGAACTGTATATGTGACTCCTCAGGGCCGGGTTTTTGACCAGAATCTTGCAAAAGAACTATCAGCTGAAGAGGATATAATCTTTTTATGCGGTCATTATGAAGGGATTGACGAAAGAGTTCTTGAAGAAGTAGTCACTGATTATGTATCTATTGGTGATTATGTACTCACTGGCGGTGAATTGCCTGCTCTTGTGATGATGGACTGTATATCACGTCTCATTCCCGGAGTATTGAGCAATGAAGAATCCGCTCAGACCGAATCATTTGACGACGGTTTACTTGAGTATCCTCAGTATACACGTCCGGAAGTATGGATGGATAAAAGAGTCCCCGATGTACTTCTGTCTGGTCATCACGCTAATATTGAAAAATGGCGTCATGATATGTCTTTAGAAAGAACAAAACAAAGAAGACCGGATCTTTATGAAATATATGCATATAAAAATAGGAAAGACTGATAAAACGCAAAAAACACTTGCATTATGTAAAATATTATGGTATTCTACCATAGTCGCGAAAATAGATGGTCCGCTGATACTATAGGTATATAAGAACATCCATATAATAAGGAGATGCAGATATGAACGAAATTATCAAAGCTATTGAAGACGAGCAGCTGAAAGCTGAAGTACCGGCTTTTGAAGTTGGTGACACAGTAAGAGTTCACGGTAAGATTAAGGAAGGTAACAGAGAGCGTATTCAGGTTTTTGAAGGAACTGTTATCAAGATGCAGGGTGGTTCTAACAGAGCTACATTTACCGTACGTAAAAATTCTAACGGTGTAGGCGTAGAAAAGACATGGCCTATCCACTCACCTAACGTTGAGAAGGTTGAGGTTGTTAGACACGGTAAGGTTAGACGTGCTAAGCTCTTCTACTTAAGAGACAGAATCGGTAAGTCAGCTAAGGTTAAAGAAGTACTTAGATAAATTCGATTATCGGAAAGGGTCATGGTACATGACCCTTTTTTCTTTTATAAAAAACGTATATACTTAGATTGAATATACAATAATGGTGGGAAGTCATGTCTGTAAAAAAAGGCCTGAATTTTGCAAAAAAAAGAAGAAAAGTATCATCAGATGTAGCCAGGGAGTTTATCAATTATATAATTGGAATATTCGTGGCTGTTGTTCTTGCTTTCTTTATAACTTATAACTGGGGAATAAAGACAACGGTTATAGGTGTATCCATGGAGAATACTCTCTACAGCGGACAGACTGTTTTAATAAGTCGGCTTTCATATCTTTTGCTTAATCCACATCCGGGAGATGTGATAGTCTTTAAGCCAAACGGGAATCAAAATACTCATTATTATGTCAAAAGAGTTGTTGCAGTACCGGGCGACACCGTAGAATTTAGAGACGGAAGGCTCTATGTGAACGGGAAACAGGAAAGCGGCGGATATGATAAAGTTGCAGACCCGGGCATAGCCGAATCGCCTATCGTTTTAGGAAACGATGAATTCTTCGTTTTAGGTGATAACAGAAATAACAGTGAAGATTCAAGATCAGGAAATATCGGACCTGTAAAAAAGGAGCTTATTGAAGGCAGAGCTTGGTTCAAACTGACTATGAATGATTCCTATATGGGATTCATTGACAGGGAATAGGATTAATATGGGTAATGAACAGATAATCAACTGGTATCCGGGGCATATGACAAAAGCAAAACGTCAGATGCAGGAAGATATAAAGCTTATCGATCTTGTAATAGAGATTGTAGATGCTCGCGTACCAATTTCAAGTCGAAATCCGGATATAGATGAACTTGGTAAGAATAAGTCAAGAATAGTATTATTAAACAAAGCTGATCTTGCAGATCAAAATGTAAATCAGGCATGGACTACTTATTTTGAATCCAGGGGAATAATATGTTTGGAAATTGATTCAAGAAACAGGGCAGGTTTTAACAAGATACAGAATATGGTGACTGTTGCCTGCAAAGAAAAGATTGAACGAGACCGAAAAAGAGGTATATTAAATCGTCCCGTACGAGCAATGGTTGTCGGAATACCTAATGTCGGGAAATCAACATTTATTAACTCTTATGCCGGAAAGGCTTGCGCTAAAACAGGAAACAAACCAGGAGTAACCAAAGGAAAGCAATGGATAAAGCTCAACAAGCAACTTGAATTGCTCGATACTCCCGGTATATTATGGCCCAAATTCGATGATCCTCAGACAGGCCTTAAATTAGCTTACATAGGTTCGATAAATGACAATATTCTTGTTATGGAAGAGCTTGCTGACAATTTTGTAAAACATATATCAAAATCTTACCCTAATGCAATAAAAATATCGTATAATATTGAAGGTGAGTTTGAAAATAATCATAGACTTATCGAACAGATCGCACTAAAAAGAGGATGCCTTTTAAAAGCGGGAGAACCTGATATAACAAAAGCATCACGTCTTCTTCTGGATGACTTCAGAGCGGGTAAGCTTGGACGAATATCGCTTGAGGGACCAGATGATATAAACTAACGAGGAGTTTCATTATGAACAAAAAAGAAATACTTAAAGAGATATTGAGTACAAGTCTATATCTTTTAGGGGTATTATTGGTTACCTTTGTACTTGTTAAATTTGTAGTACAAAGAACGGAGATCTTAAGCGGTTCAATGGAACCGACGCTTTATAAAGGTGAAAGTTATCTTGTAGATAAAATAAGTTACAGATTTAAAGATCCCGAAAGATACGATATCATCACATTTAAATATAAATATGCCGAAAAGACATACTATGTCAAAAGGATAATAGGTCTTCCGGGTGATACAGTTTATATTGATGAATACGGGACTATCTTTATTAATGATGAAGTTCTTGTTGAGCATTACGGAAATGAAACTATTGAAAATCCAGGACTTGCTGCCGATCCGATAAAACTCGGTGATGATGAATACTTCGTTATGGGTGATAACAGAAATGACAGCCAGGATTCCAGATATCCCAATGTCGGAGCCGTGAAGAGAGAACAGATACTCGGGAAGCTATGGGTTCAGATCTGGCCACTTAACAGATTGCGTTTAATGAAAGACAAATAGATGACAAAAGCTGAAGAAAAAGAATTAAAGAAACAGGAAAAACTGCAAAAAGAGATTGCCAGATGTGAAGAACTCAAAAGATATGAGAGAGAATACGAATCATTTGGATATATATGCGGAATCGATGAAGTCGGAAGAGGACCACTAGCAGGTCCTGTCGTTGCAGGAGCTGTTATACTTCCTAAGGACTGCGATATCCTATATATAAATGATTCAAAAAAGCTTTCAGAAAAAAGGAGAGAAGAGCTTTATGATATTATCATGGAAAAAGCTGTTGCTGTTGGTATAGGCTATTCTTCACATATTCGTATAGATGAAATAAATATCCTTCAGGCCACCTATGAAGCCATGAGTGAAGCTATCAGTAAATTGAGCGTAAAACCCGATATATTATTAAATGATGCAGTTACAATTCCTGAAGTAGACATCAAACAGGTTCCAATAATAAAAGGTGATGCGAAATCATTATCCATTGGTGCTGCAAGTATTATCGCTAAGGTTACAAGAGACAGGCTGATGATAGAATACGACAAAGAGTATCCGGGATATGGTTTTGCTTCCAATAAAGGATATGGCTCAGCCGCTCATATTGCCGCAATAAAAGAAATCGGTCCCTGTGAAATACATAGACGCAGTTTTATCAAGAATTTCGTATAGATGAGGTCATATGGCTATTAATCTGCTCGGAAACTTTAATATCAACAATAATTCATTCAACACATCAGCCGGTGAGAGTGTTGATGGTAAAATTGCGCAACAATTACAACAGATAAATAATAATCAACTCCTTTCACAAATTCGTTCTCTGTTGCCTGGTCAAACACTTGAGGGACAGCTTGTCGAACAGGATGGAAAAGCAGTTCAGCTTCTTTTAAATAATAATCTTTTATTAAATACAACTCTTGATTCAGGGGCAAATCTTACAACAGGTCAAAATATTTCATTCGAAGTAAAAAGCAATAAAGATGGTCAGCTTGTACTAAGACCGCTTCATATGAACGTGAGCAATGAGGCTACTGCCGTAAAGGCTCTAGAAAGTGCGAGCGTTAAAGTGAGCGAAGAAACTATAAAAATGGTTGATTCACTCATGAAGGAAGGTATGCCCATAAACAAAGAAACGCTTCAGAGCATGAACAGAGATATCAATTTGTTTCCGCAGGCAAATATCGATGATATAGTAATGCTTCATAAACTTAATCTTCCTGTTAACGAATCAAATATTGAACAAATGCATCTTTATAACAATAATAATCAATGGATGCTTCAAAACGTCAACAACATGTCAAATGACATTGTTTCCCTACTTGAGGAATCAAGCAACCAGCCGGATGCATTAAAAGAATTAGTGCAAGAACTGGAGAATGTATTCGGCAATGATGAGAAATCATCAGAAGAAGCCGTTAATACTGAAAAGAGCTTAAATAATAGTCTGATTCAGCAAAATGCATCGGATGGAAAGGTGATAATACGAGAAGAGGAAATCATTGATAAAGAAGTTCAATCTTCTGATAAGAATGCTATTTCCAAAAGTGGCGATACTGAAATAAGCGCAAAGAATGTATTTGATATCTTAAAACAGGCTACACCTGAGAAACTCAAGAATCCTGAATATGCCGCTAAAGTTAAAGATGCTCTTACTGACGTAATTAGTACAAAACTTTTAATGGAGCCAGAAAAAGTTGCCGATAAGGAATATGTAAAAAACTATTACGATAAAGTAAGAGATGTGACACAGCAGCTTGAGCAGTTACTTGCTCAAAATGGCAAAGCAGATACTGCATTTGCAAAAGATGTGACACAGATAAAGAGTAACGTTGATTTTATGAATCAGATCAACGAACTGTATAATTACGTTCAGCTGCCATTAAAAATGGCCGGAGGACAAGCAAACGGCGATCTTTATGTATATGCAAAGAAACGTTCATCACATGGAGATGATTCTGACGAACCTCTGACTGCTTTGCTCCATCTGTCAATGGAAGCTCTCGGAAACATGGATATATTTTTGAAATTGCAAAACGAGAAACTTTCAACAAAATTCTGCCTTGAGCGGGAAGAACTCATAGATTTTGTAGAATCTCATATTGATGAGCTCAATGAAAGACTGATAGAAAAAGGATATAATATAGATACAAGCGTAGGAAAACTTGAGGACAAGGAAAGAACTGTTATTGACAACATAAAAAACGAATCTCCTCAGGTGACTATACTAAGCACACAGACATTTGATGCGAGGGCATGATATTGAATAAACAACCTAAACAGAAAACAGCCATAGCCCTTGAATATAATCCCGATGAAGCGGCCCCCAAGGTCATCGCCACGGGTAAAGGTCTTGTTGCTGAAAAGATTATTGAAAAAGCAAAAGAAGAAAATATACCTGTTCATGCAGACAGCAAGTTGGCTGGAACTCTTTCGAAGCTCGAAATCGGTGATATGATTCCCCCTGAACTATATGAGGCTGTTGCCGAGATCCTTGTTTTCGTTGATGCACTGGAAAAAATAAAGAAAAAGGGAAAGTAAAAATAGTATATAATGATAACAATTAACAGACAGGGAAATGTCCTTGTCTGTTTTGAAGTATCGATAAATATAATACTATATTATAGTTAAGAAATACTTAATAAATTTATAGACTTTTTCTTTATAATAGATTGGTTTAATGTATTATAGAATATCAGAAAAAGGGGGTACTATTTGTGAAGTCAAACATACTTGTTGTTGATGATGACAGAGAGATCGTTGATGCGATAGAGATTTATCTTTTACAAGAAGATTTCAATGTATTTAAGGCATACGACGGCGAAGAAGCAATAAAACTGCTTAAGGCACATGATATACATCTTATGCTTCTTGATATTATGATGCCTAAACTCGATGGAATACATGCTGCTCTGAAAATCAGAGAATACAGCAGTGTACCCATTATATTTCTTTCTGCAAAATCAGAAGACTCAGACAAGATCCTCGGATTAAACATCGGAGCTGATGATTATATAACCAAACCTTTTAATCCGTTAGAACTTGTAGCCAGAGTTAAATCAAATCTAAGAAGATACACTACTCTCGGAAGCATAGATACTGGTAATGACAATGTTTTCACTGTCGGAGGTCTTGTTATTAATGATGATACCAAGGATGTTACCGTTGAAGGAAACAATGTAAAGCTAACCCCGATCGAATATAATATTCTGCTCTTACTTGTAAAAAATCAGGGACGTGTATTCTCAATTGATCAGATATATGAAAACATCTGGGAAGAAGAAGCAATAGGTGCAGATAATACTGTTGCAGTGCACATCAGACATATAAGAGAGAAGATTGAAATAAATCCCAAGGAGCCAAGATACCTGAAGGTAGTATGGGGAGTTGGATATAAGATAGAAAAGCAATAAATACAAATCATAGATGAGGGAACGTATATGGCTGCAAAAAAAGGCATAAGCAAGGCGATGAGATTCTGGCTGATTCTGCTCAGCACGATAATGATTGCCGTAACATTTTTATCTACATACATATTTATTGAAGATTCCACAATGATCGTAGACTACGGTGATTATAAAGGAAGCTTCTTTTTGCCTTTCTTTGAGAGAGATGAAGTAAGTTATGAAGATTCAGAACTCTTTGATCTGATCTTTGAAAGATGTGTTGATGATCTTGTGCGTATGGCTGTTATTAAAAATCAGATGGAGACTGACGGATCATACGATCCTAAAAAGGTTATTGATATTACAGCATATGCAAACAGAAATAAAATTGCATATGACAAAAATCTGACAGCGCAGTATTATCTCGATGATTTAATTAATTGGGGAAATAAAGGAATAGAATATAAAACTGTTTCAGCTGCAACACTTCCTTTTGAAGTAGATACCGATGAAGTTACCATTGCTGTAGCCAGATACAGAAGCATCGAGAATAAGGATCTGATTAGCTATGCTTCCAACATGGAAGAATACAACGAACTCCTTAATAATCTTATTGCAACATCTTCTGCATTGTTTTCAAATTATCAGGAATATGTAAAATTCAATGACAGATATGGTGTAGGCAAAACAAATATGCTTTATTGCATACAGATGTACAATGACGGTAAGCTTGTTAGATTTACTAACATGGAAGTTATAAGCAGCAAGCACAAAGTTGATGAAATCACTGGTCTGTTCAAAAAACAGCTTAAATATCTGTATTTCAATCCTGATAAAATGACAATGGTCAGCAATACAGATATCAATGCACTTAAGATGCAGGGCATTATAAATAACTACAGCTATGCATTCAGTGATAATTCGAGAATATGGATCGGATTTGATAACATGTATACCGCCGATGACGGCTTTGCTCAGGGTAAGCGATATTATGATTCAAAATCCGCTAATTCGAACGGAATAACCCTGATAGTTGTTATCTGGATATCATTCTTTGCATACTTAAGCCTTTTTGTGTACCTGATAATCAAAGAAGGAAGAGTCTACGTTAAGAAGGACGAAGAAAATATCAATACTGAAGAAGTTAGACTGAAAAAGATTGACCATATGCCAATTGAGTTTCTTGCAGTATTGGCATTTGGAATAGTCCTTATGGATTGTATTATCGGTGCATATGTTATCAGATATAGCAAAAACCATGTATTTGATGGCATCTTTGTCTACGCAATGATCGTACTGGCAACGATCATTCTAAACTATACTTTCATGCCAATGGTTCTTTGCATAGTAAGAAAGATAAAAGCAAAGAATTTAATGGAGAACAGTTGTATAAAATGGCTGATAGCTTGCATAAGAAAAGGAACAATAGAAGCATACGATAACGGTCACGCCATAATAAGAACGTGGATTCCATATATAATTTTCTTGTTGATAAATCTAATTTGCATCATACTTTCACCGATTGGTCTTATTGTAGCAGCTATTTTCGATTTGCTCGTTGGCGTATATCTTTACAGAAACAATAAGGAAAGACAGGAGATTGTTAAGAGCATTAATATAATTAGCGAATCTGATATAAAACATCAGATGAACACGGAAAAAATGCACGGTGATAATCTTGAACTTGCAAATGCAGTTAACAATATCGGAAACGGAATCAGAAAAGCAGTAGAAACTTCAATGAAAGACGAGAAGATGAAGGCTGATCTGATAACGAATGTTTCGCACGATATAAAAACGCCACTTACGTCTATTATTAACTATGTAGACCTTTTAAAGCGTGAAAACATACCGGACGAAAAGATCAGCGGCTATATAGATATCCTTGATCAAAAAAGCCAGAGATTAAAACAACTCACTGATGATCTTGTTGAAGCGTCTAAGATAAGTTCCGGAAATATAGTTCTGAATTTTGAGCGTATTAACATAGTTGAACTGATAAATCAGTCAATTGGAGAATATGAGGACAAATTTGCGGATCATGGTTTAAAATGCAGATTCACACCGCCTTCAAATCAGATCTATATAAGTGTTGACAGCAAGAGCATGTTCAGAATAATCGATAATCTGTATAACAATATATACAAGTACGCTCTTCAGGGAACCAGAGTATATATTGATATTGAGCAATTTGGAGTTGAAGGAGCCCAGAGAGTACAGCTTTCTGTCAAGAATATTTCTGAAAACCAGCTCAATATGTCTGCTCAGGAGCTTGTAGAAAGATTCAAGCAGGGTGATGAATCAAGAAAGAGTGAAGGATCTGGTCTTGGTCTGTCAATAGCTAAAAGCCTAACTGAAGCCATGAACGGACAGTTTGATATATTCCTTGACGGAGATCTTTTCAAGGTAATACTTACTTTTCCCTGTATACCATGATTTGTCATATAAAAGGGATATATGATATAATATTTAACTATGATGGACAGGGAAAAAAGAAGAAACATCATAAAGAAAATTGTAAGATTCTGGCTCAAGCATGAACTTGCTATAGCTATTGGATTAGTAGCTATATTTATATGTACAGCAATTACCGTTTTGTATGTATGTTTTGCGGACAGAAAACAGATTACTGAAAGTGTTTCTTCACAGCAGGATTATTCAAATATCTTTGATACTGATGAATCCGGCCAGATAGTCAAAAATACCAGAAAAAACAGGACAGTCATAGCTACTACAAATTCTGGCGGAGAAGTAATAGAAGAAGAGTACAAGACTATCCTAGAATATAATGCAAATACCAAACCCGGCTACATGAACAACTGTATCTTTTTGGGAGATTCAAGAACAGTTGCGATGGTTAGTTACGGGTTTGTTTCTGATGAGAACGTTCTTGCCAAAGTAGGTATAAGTCATACAAGCGTATTATCATCCACCTTCATGCAAAACAGCGGAAAACAGTATACGATCGAATCATATCTAAAATCTCATAAAGCGCCAGTAATATACATCAATTATGGTGTAAATGGCATGAACGGTATTTCCGAAGAAAAATACGAAAAAGCATATAAGGAAGTAGTCGAAAAGATTATGGATCTTGCTCCGGAGAGTGAGATCGTTTTAATGGCTATTTGGCCTGTGGATGATAACGGCCCTTACAAGGGCAACGTCAAAAATGAATGGATAGATAAATATAATGAATTCCTTAAGACTTTGGCAGAATATGAAGGAATATTCTATCTTGATGTTGATTCAGTTTTAAAGGGAACTGACGGTCAGATCAAAGGCGAGTATGATGCAGGTGACGGCTTGCATTACAGAGCCTGCGCTTATACAACAATACTTGAATATGTTATTCATCATCCTGTTAAGGGAGTTTCTGATGACGGAGAGTTTATAGTTAAATACGTTAAGCCTACAGGTGATTTCAAAAAGATGATGAAGGAAACAACCACGCTTCCTGCTAATGTTCAGGTTGTTGAACCAGAAGAGTTAAATCAGGAACAGCAGCAACAGGAAGAACTGATAACTCCTTCACCAACTCCTGAAGCTGAAAAGACAAAAGAAGAGCCAGCTCCTCAACCAAAGCCGACACCTACACCAACTCCTGAACCGCCCCAACCAAGTCCTAATCCTGGACCCACACAGGAAGCACAGCCTACAAATGAGGTAAAGGAAACACCAGCAGTAACACCTGAGCCAGTTGTTACCGAAGAGCCGGAAGTGACTGAAGATGCACCCCTTTCACCATCACCAACAGTTGAAGTAACACCTACTCCTGATCCAGGACAGCAAGAGACGCCTGCACCTACCGAACAATCAAGTGAAAGTTCTGGGGAATAAAGAAACAAAGGATCCTAAAGATTTTTCTTAAGGAATATATTTGATATGCTCTTTAATTCATACATTTTCATATTTATATTTCTTCCGATCACTTTGTTAGGGTGGTACGGTTTAAACAGATTGCATGCTTACAAGATATCTCTTATATTTCTTGTAGGCATGTCTTTATGGTTCTACGGATATTTCAACCCAAGCTATCTTCTTATAATCATTTCCAGTATATTGATTAATTATCTTCTAAGCTTTTCATTTGAAAAGATAAATTCAAAGTCAGGAAAAGTCATATGGCTTTTGATTGGTCTTTCTTTTAATCTGGGAATTCTATTCTATTTCAAATACTTTGATTTCTTCATTGAAAACATAAATATGATATTTAAGAGTGATTTTACTCTTAAACATATATTGTTGCCGCTTGGAATCAGTTTTTTCACATTCCAGCAGATATCTTTTATTATTGACAGATTCAGAGGTAAAGCAAGACATTATGATCTGTTGAATTACTCTGCATTCGTTACATTCTTTCCTCAACTTGTTGCCGGACCGATCGTTCTTTATGATGAGGTAATGCCTCAGTTTGAAGATTTAAAAAAGAGAAAGTTTAATACTGAAAACTTCACAAAAGGTCTTGGGATGTTTTCAATCGGTCTTGGTAAGAAGGTTTTACTTGCTGACGTGCTTGCACATGTAGTTAACTATGGATTTGACAATGCAGTTTTTCTTGATTCGATTTCCACATTTATTGTTGGACTTTTCTATGCATTTGAACTGTACTTTGATTTCAGCGGATATAGTGACATGGCGATGGGTCTTGGGCTTATGTTCAATATATTCCTTCCTCAGAACTTTAGCTCACCTTATAAGGCATGCAGCATGAAACAGTTATGGCAGGGCTGGCATATTACACTTTCCCGTTTCTTTGTTCAATACGTTTATATACCGATGGGTGGAAGCAGAAAAGGTAAAGCGAGAGCTCTATTTAATGTTTTCTTTATCTTCATGTTAAGCGGATTGTGGCACGGAGCTGCCTGGACTTTTGTTGTGTGGGGTATCATACAGGGCCTTGCTCTTGTTTGGGATAATCTTTATCTGATCGGTGTTAAAGGACAGGGTGGAAAGCAGGAGCCTAAAATAGGGATTCCAAAACTCTTGGGTCAGTTTTTAACTTTCAATTTTTTCCTTGCAACACTTTTTGTATTCAGAGCCAATACTCTTAGTGATGCAGCACTCATGTTTAAGAATATCTTTTCATTTAAATACACAGGAAGCATATCAAGATTATTGCCATATATGGACCTCCCGGAGTTTTATTTGATCAAACAGATAATCTCGATGAAAGCGCCATCTGCTTTAAATGCCATGTATGGTTTTATAATGATCCTTTTACTATTTATATCAATATTCATCATAACAAGAAAGAATTCATTTCAATTACTGAATGAAACACAGACAAGAAAGAAGTATCTGTTTGCTGCGTTTGTTTTTTGCTGGTCAGTGATATCATTCTCTCAGGTCAGCACATTTATATATTTTAATTTCTGATTATGGATATTTCATTTAATAAGTTATTAAAGAATTTCATATTGACTGTAGTAGTAGTTTTACTTATCTGCATTGTTACTGTGATAGTGATTGATCCTTTTTTCCATTATCATAAACCTCTACCAGGACTCAAAGCAGTTCTTACAGATAAGGAGTATCAATGTATCGGAACTATTAAGAACTTTGATTATGATGCTCTGATAGTTGGTTCGTCCGTATGTGAGAATTACAATAATAACTGGTTTGATGAAAAGTTTGACTGTAAGAGCATAAAGGCAGTTAGAAGCTATGGTGCTACAGCGGATCTTTGCAATTTTATTGATGAAGCATACAAAGATCATGACCTTAAATATGTATTCTACAATATCGATCCAACATCTCTGGCTGCTAAACCATATCTTACATTTGAAGAGACCGGATGCCCCATGTATCTGTATGACAGTAATCCTTTAAATGATATAGAATATCTGCTCAACAAGGATGTGCTGATAGAAAAGATACCTTATATGATAACAAAGTCATTTATCGGTGATTATGATGAAGGTAATTCTTTTAACTGGGGACAGTGGAAGGAATTTCATGCTGATATGGTCACAGGACTATATATCCGTTCTCATTCTGTCAAGGAAATGAAGGATAAGGATTTCTACGAAGAAGAATGCAGTGCAAACATTGAGATGATTGAAACTATTGTAAGTAAACATCCCGAGACGAAATTTTACTTCTTTTATCCCCCTTATTCTTTCGTCTGGTGGGATGGGGTATATCGCGACGGAGATCTGAATGCTTACATAAATAACATGAAAAATTGTACTTCCTGTTTGAAAGCATACGAGAACGTCGAGTTTTACAATTTTATTACTGATGAAGAAGTGGTTACAGATCTGGATAATTACATGGATGTTCTTCATTTCTCACCTGATATAAATCAAAGGATCGTTGAAAAGCTAGGAAGTGATGAATATGTAATAGATTCTGATAATATTGCTGATATGGCTGACGATATGTATTCTTTTGCAATGAGAGTTCAGGATGAGCTTATTGTCCCTTATGTGGATATAATAAAGGTACAGCCAAGTGAAGATGAGGATTCTTGACTATTTACATTTAAATAGGTAAAATTCGTTTTGAGATTTTTATAAAAAGGAGCAACTAATGACTGATTTTAAAAAGATAGACAACTCAATACCTGTCGCACCGCTGGCTCTTGTTGTGCATGAATCGGCTGCTTCGCTTGGCCGTGATGTTGACAGGCTCATAGTCTCTAAGAGAAAAAGAGGCCGCGAACAGTTCGTTCAAAGTGATGTCATTGAAGGATATTTAAACAAGTCATTTCTTGTTGATATGAAATGTACCAGATTCGGTACGGGTGAAGGAAAAGCTGTATTTGATGAATCTGTCAGAGGTAAGGATGTTTTCATACTTATAGATATATGCAACAATTCACTGACATATAAGATGAACGGCTTCATCAATCACATGTCTCCGGATGATCTTTATCAAGATCTGAAAAGAATAATAGGAGCAATTGCTGGAAAAGCCAAACGAATAAATGTCATAATGCCATTTTTATACGAAGGAAGACAACATAAGAGAAACAGCAGAGAATCGCTTGACTGTGCTTTTATGCTTGATGAACTTTATAACATGGGGATTGACAATTTCATTACTTTTGATGCACATGATCCCAGAGTAGCCAATTCTATACCCTTAAGTGGATTTGACAATTATACGCCTCCATACCAGTTTATAAAGGCTCTGCTTGGAGCAGAAGATGATCTGATAATAGATAAAGACCATCTTGTTGTTATTTCTCCGGATGAAGGAGCTCTTGACAGAAGCGTATATTTTGCTAACGTACTCGGAGTCAATACCGGTATGTTCTATAAGAGAAGAGATTACAGCAAGATCGTAAATGGTAAGAATCCCATCGTAGCTCATGAATTCTTGGGTGATGATATTGATGGAAAAGATGTAATAGTTATGGATGATATGATAAGCTCCGGCGAAAGTATGCTCGATACTGCAAGACAGCTTAAGGAGATGAACGCCAAGAGAGTATTCATCTGTTGTACGTTTGGATTGTTCACCAATGGTCTGCGTCTCTTTGATGAAGCATATGAGAAGTGTTATTTTGATAAGGTTGTTACGACAAATCTTAACTATTTCCCTCAGGAGCTTAAGACAAAGCCTTATTATATTGAAGCGGATATGAGCGGATTCTTAGCAGATGTTGTTGATTTTATGAATCATGATGTCAGCATGAGCAATGTTCATACACCTGCTGATAAGATACATGATGTAATAAACAGATACAATCAGCGTCAGAATTATGATTTTGAAGATGCAGGAAAGAAAGATACCTGATGAACAAAACCAGACACATAGTCGCAGAAGTCTCTAGAGGCAGCATAGCTGAAGAACTTGAAATCGTTGCTGGTGATGAGATATTGACCATAAACGGTGAGGAAATCGAAGACATCTTCGACTATCAGTTTTTATGCGAAAATGAATATATAGAAGTCGGTGTCAGGAAAGAATCAGGAGAAGAATGGATCCTTGAGATTGACAAGGAAGAGGATGAGGATCTAGGTATAAAGTTTGAAAACGGGCTCATGGATGAGTATCACAGTTGTTCGAATAAATGTATCTTCTGTTTTATAGATCAAATGCCTCCGGGTATGAGAAAGACTCTGTATTTTAAGGACGATGATGCCAGATTGTCTTTTTTACAGGGAAACTATGTCACTCTTACAAACATGAGTGAAAATGATATAGAAAGAATAATCAAATACAATCTTTCTCCGATCAATATATCATTTCATACAACAAACCCTGAACTTAGATGTATGATGTTAAATAACAGATTTGCAGGCAAAGCTCTCGAAAAAGCCAAAAGGTTCTACGAAGCAGGGCTTGTAATGAACGGACAGATCGTTTTATGCAAAGGTGTTAATGATAAAGATGAACTTGAAAGAACAATAAGCGATCTTTATGGATATCTACCGTACCTTCAAAGTGTATCGATCGTTCCTGTTGGCGTTACAAAGTACAGAGACGGTCTATATAAGATGGATACATGGGAAAAGGAAGATGCTGAATATCTTATCGATCAGGTTGAGAAGTGGCAGAAGAAGGCATATGCACAATATGGCCTTCATTTTGTTCATGCAAGTGATGAATGGTATATAAATGCTAAAAGGCCCTTGCCGGAAGCAGAAAGATATGATGGTTATCTGCAGATTGCAAATGGCGTTGGTACCATGCGTTCTATGATCGATGAATTTGAGGAGGAGCTTGCCAATTACAGTGATTATAAAGAGAACGCTGAAAGAGTTACGGTTATCTGCGGAGAACTTCCTTACGAATACATAAAGATGATGGCAGATAGGCTGATGAATGATCATCCGCTTAAAGATATAAATGTTGTTCCGATTAAAAATCGATTTTTTGGCGAGAGTATAACTGTTACTGGACTTTTAACCGGGCAGGATATTGTATATGCGCTTAAGGATAAAGATTTAGGTAACAGGGTATTGTTATCTGAAAACATACTGAAAGCCGATGAGGAAATCTTCCTTGATGATATGACTCTTAATGAGTTTAAAGAAGTTTTACAAGTAAGAGTAAGTATTGTACAATCAAATGGATACGATTTTGTTGATTGTATTTTGGAAAGTTAAAAAATTATGAGTACCAGAAAAAGAAAGCCCATAGTTGCTGTTGTGGGCAGACCCAATGTAGGAAAATCGACCCTGTTTAATGCACTTGCGGGTGAAAGAATAGCAATTGTTCAGGATACACCCGGAATAACCAGAGACAGGATATATGCCGATATAAACTGGCTTGATATGCAGTTCACACTGATAGATACAGGCGGAATCGAACCTGAAAGTTCTGATGTCATCTTAAGTCAGATGAGAGATCAGGCTCAGATTGCAATGGATACAGCCGATGTCATTATTTTCATGACTGATGTAAAGCAGGGACTTGTTGATGATGACATGAAAGTTGCTGATATGTTAAGAAGATCCCATAAGCCAGTTGTTCTTGTGGTAAACAAAGTAGACAGCTTTGAAAAATTCATGAATGACACTTATGAATTCTACAATCTCGGTATTGGTGAACCTGTACCGATATCTGCCGCAAACAGATTGGGGCTCGGAGATATGCTCGATGAAGTCGCAAAACACTTTGACAAGAGCATGACAGAGGAGACAGATGACGATAGACCCAGAGTTGCCATAATCGGAAAACCGAATGTCGGTAAATCATCTCTGATCAATAAAATAATTGGTGAAAAAAGACTGATCGTTTCTGATATAGCAGGGACAACAAGAGATGCGATAGATACTCCCGTCAAGGCTAATGGTAAAGAATATGTCTTTATCGATACTGCGGGTTTAAGACGAAAGAAAAATGTAAAAGAAGATCTCGAAAAATATATGATAGTAAGGACAGTTTCAGCTGTTGAAAGAGCTGATGTCGTTGTTCTTCTGATCGATGCTGATGAAGGTGTTACAGAACAGGATGCTAAGATAGCAGGAATAGCTCATGAGCGAGGTAAAGGATTCATCATTGCGGTAAATAAATGGGATCTGATTGAAAAGGATAACAGCACCGTAAATGAATTCACAAAAAAAATACGCTCTACGCTTAGTTTCATGCCATACGCAGAGATCATGTTCATATCAGCGCTTACCGGTCAAAGGGTACCTAAACTTTTTGAAATGATCGATGCCGTGATCAATAACTGTTCACTCAGAGTTCAGACCGGTGTATTGAATGAAATTATTGCTGAAGCAACAGCAATGCAACAGCCTCCTTCTGACAAAGGTAAGAGACTTAAGATTTTCTATGCTACTCAGGCTGCTGTTAAGCCTCCAACATTTGTCATATTTGTTAATGACAAACAGCTGATGCATTTTTCATATACACGATATCTGGAAAATCAGATAAGAGATACCTTCGGATTTAGAGGTACACCTCTTAAATTTATTATAAGAGAGCGAAAAGAGGATTAGATAATTTATGTTTAGGGCAATATGTTTGATTGTCGGTTATGCATTTGGACTTATCCAGAGTGCCTATATATTCGGTAAACTTCACGGCGTCGATATTAGAACGGTCGGAAGTGGAAATGCCGGAAGCACAAATGCTCTCAGAGCATTCGGGACCAAAGCTGGATTTACAGTTTTATTCTGTGATGCATTTAAGACTATGGCCGCTATATGGATCATGAGACTTACATTGGGAAGGATGTATCCCGATATATTATCTCTGATCATATATTATACGGCTGTGGGTGTCATACTCGGTCATAACTTTCCTTTTTATTTGGGATTTAAAGGCGGCAAAGGAATGGCTGCGACTTTAGGTTTGATCCTTTCGCTTTCTCCTTTCTGGTTCTTTGTGACAATGTTTTCGCTTTTTGTTGTAATATTCCTAACGACTCACTATGTTTCACTGGGATGCATGTGCGCATATGTTCTTTTTGTGATCGAAACATTTGTCTTCGGAAGCAGGGGCATGCTTGGTGAAAATCTTACGCAGGCACAATTATTAGAGCTTTATATGATAGCTATATTTTTAATGTGTCTTGCGATATTCCAGCATAGAAAGAACGTTGTAAGACTTATTAAAGGCCAGGAAAGCAAGACATTCTTAAGTAAAAAAGGAAAAGAAAAATATAAAGCTGAAAAAGAGACAGCGGGGGTGTGACTATGGAAAAAATAGCAATAATCGGAGCCGGAAGCTGGGGCATTGCTCTTGCACAGTTACTTGCTCACAACAAACATGATGTAACAGTATGGTCAATTATCGAAGACGAGATCAAAATGCTAAAAGAGAAACACGAGCATATTGATAAACTCCCCGGAGTTAAACTTGATGATTCGATCAAATATACAACTGATCTTAAGGAAGCTATAGAGGGAAAGAGAGTTCTGGTACTCGCAGTACCCAGTCCTTTCACAAGAAGCACCGCTTCGAAAATGAAGGAATTTGTCAAAGAAGATCAGATAATCGTAAATGTTGCCAAAGGTATCGAAGAAGCAACTCTTATGACTCTTTCACAGGTAATAGAGGATGAGATCAAAAACGCTACAGTCTGCGTATTATCAGGTCCCAGTCATGCAGAAGAAGTGGGAAGAGGGCTTCCGACAACTGTAGTTGTAGGCGCAAAGAAAAAAGAAGATGCCCAGTTTTTGCAAAACATATTCATGAGTGAAGTTTTCAGGGTTTATATTAGCCCGGATATACTCGGTATCGAACTTGGAGCTGCATTAAAGAACGTTGTTGCACTAGCAGCCGGAATAGCAGATGGCCTTGGCTTTGGAGATAATACTAAGGCAGCTCTTATTACAAGAGGTATAACTGAGATTGCAAGACTAGGTATGGCTATGGGTGGTAAATTTGAGACATTCTGCGGCCTTACCGGTATCGGTGATCTTATAGTCACATGTGCGAGCATGCATTCAAGAAACAGAAGAGCAGGAATTCTGATCGGACAGGGAAAAACCTATGAAGAGGCCATGGATGAAGTTAAGATGGTTGTCGAAGGTGTGTATTCTGCAAAGGCAGCATTAAAACTGGCTCAGAAATATGATGTAAAACTTCCTATTATCGAGGAAGTTAACAAAGTCTTATTTGACGGTGTAAAAGCCAAAGATGCAATAGGAAATCTGATGTTAAGAGACAAAAAACTGGAACATCCGGACGTAGAATGGAGCTAATATGGAATTAAGTAATTCATTTAAAGGTACAGGAGAATATGTTGCGAGCGAACAGCTCCTTTCGGCAGTTAATGTAGCAATCACTTTACAAAAACCGTTACTTATTAAAGGAGAACCCGGAACAGGAAAGACAATGCTTGCACAGGCTGTTGCAAAATCTCTTGGTAAAAAGCTAATAATCTGGAATATAAAATCAACATCAAAAGCACAGGAAGGATTGTATATGTATGATACTATCCAGAGATTATATGATGGTCAGTTTGGTGAAGAAGGTGTTGATGATATAGCTAGATATATTAAGCTCGGAAAGCTTGGTGAAGCATTTGAGAGTGATGAACAGGTAATCCTTTTGATCGATGAGATCGATAAAGCTGATCTTGAATTTCCAAACGATCTGTTATGGGAGCTTGATCAGATGGAGTTTTATATCCATGAGACCAAGAGGACTGTAAAGGCAAAGCACAGACCTATAGTTATAATAACAAGTAATGCCGAAAAAGAACTTCCTGATGCATTCTTAAGAAGATGTATTTTCCATTATATAGATTTCCCTGAAGCTGATCTGATGGAAGAGATCGTAAGAGTTCATCTGCCGGATGTTGAGGAAAATCTTCTCAAACAGGCTTTTGAAGTCTTTTATGATATAAGGGCTATGAAGGATGTAAGAAAAAAACCTTCTACCTCAGAACTGATAGATTGGATAAATGTTTTACAGCTTGGCGGTATTAAAGCTGAAGAGATCAGAAAGAAGCTTCCTTTTGTAGGTGTAATTGTTAAAAAGGATGAGGATCTCGAGATTGTTAAACAAAAACTGGTATAAAGATGTTTACAAAGTTTTTCTATGACTTGCGTGATGCAGGGCTTAAAGTAACGTTCGCTGAGTTTCTTACTTTGCAGGAAGCTCTCGATAAGGGATTGGCAAACAATTCCGTTACTGATTTTTATTACCTGTGTCGCATGATATTAGTCAAAAGCGAAACTGAATACGATAAGTTTGACATGGTATTTGAGAACAACTTTAAAGGTGCTCATTATGAACCCGAAGTTGGTGCCAATATGTTGAAATGGCTTGATAAATCCGAGATGGAGGAATTCATAGCGGAAACTGAAAGGCAATGGCTCAATCAGATGGAAGATCTTCAGATCGATAAGGATGATGTTGAAGAGAAATTCAGAGCCAGACTCAAAGATCAGGACAGCGAACACAACGGCGGATCTCACTGGATAGGTACCATGGGCAAAACAAGCTTTGGTAATACCGGTGGAAACATCGGTGGAGTTCGTGTTGGCGGAAAGACAGGCTATCAGTCTGCATTTGCTGTTATCGGAGCAAAGAAATACAGAGATTTCAGAGACGACAGGATAATCGATAACAGGCAGTTTATGCAGGCTTTGAGAAAACTAAGGCAGTTTTCTACAAAACTTGATATTCCAAAAACTGAGTTAGATATTGATGGCACAATTGATAAGACATGCAATAATGGTGGAATGCTGCAGATCGTGATGGAAAAACCGAGAAAGAATTCGGTAAAGCTGTTGCTTCTTATGGACAGCGGCGGTACTATGATTCCTTATTCAAGTCTTATGAATGAGCTGTTTCAGTCAATAAATAAGTCGAATCACTATAAGGACGTTAAAGTCTATTATTTCCACAATTGTATTTATAGCAAGCTTTATAATACTCCGGAGTGTGAGAATGGCGACTGGATAGATACTGAATGGATGTTCAGAAATCTAGACAGCGATTATAAAGTTATAATTGTGGGCGATGCAGCCATGGCTCCGGAGGAACTATACAGTGATTCTGGCAACTACAGAGGACCAAACGGCGGACTTAGCGGATGGGACTGGCTGTTGCTGATGAAAAGACATTATAAAAAGATCGTATGGATGAATCCTAAGATGGCTATAGGACATGCACCGTGGAGAGAAGCGGAAACTGCAGTCAAGACACTTTTTCCTATGTACAGACTGACAGTGGACGGGCTTAACCAGGCCATGACTATGCTCATGACAGGAAAATGATACGTTCTTGTGAAAGGATATGATTTAAAATGGGAATTTTTGAAGAATTAAAAGCAAGAGGACTTCTTGCACAGCTTACAGATGAAGAAGGCATCAGAGAACTGATCAACAACGGAAAAGCTACTTTCTATATCGGATTTGATCCTACTGCAGACAGTCTTCATGTTGGTCATTTCATGGCTCTTTGCCTTATGAAGAGACTTCAGATGGCAGGCAATAAACCAATAGCATTACTTGGTGGCGGAACAGGCATGATAGGTGATCCTTCCGGAAAGACGGATATGAGAAAAATGCTCACTAAAGAAGATATAGATCACAATATCGAATGCTTTAAAAAGCAGATGAGCAGATTCATTGATTTTTCTGAAGGGAAAGCTATGCTTGTCAATAATGCGGACTGGCTCCTTGATCTTAATTACGTTGATGTCCTTCGTGAAGTCGGTCCTTACTTTTCAGTAACAAATATGCTTCGTGCTGAATGCTTCAAACAGCGTATGGACAGGGACGGAGGCTTAACATTTTTAGAGTTCAACTACATGATAATGCAGAGTTACGATTTCCTTGAGCTCTACAGAAGATATGGGTGCAACCTTCAGTTTGGTGGTGATGATCAGTGGAGTAACATGCTCGGTGGAAGAGAGCTTATCAGAAAGAAACTCGGTAAAAATGATGCTGAGGCAATGACCATTACACTTCTTCTTAATTCTGAAGGTAAAAAGATGGGGAAAACGGTCAGCGGCGCTGTATGGCTCGATGCAAATAAGACATCTCCGTTTGACTTTTATCAGTATTGGAGAAATGTAGCTGATTCAGATGTACTTAAATGCATCAGAATGCTAACATTCCTTCCTCTTGAACAGATCGATGAAATGGACAAATGGGAAGGCTCTCAGTTAAATCAGGCTAAAGAGATCCTTGCTTTCGAATTAACAAAGCTTGTACATGGTGAAGAGGAAGCTGTTAAGGCTCAGGAAAGTGCAAGAGCTTTGTTTTCAGGGGCTGGCACACTCGAAATGCCTACAGCTATAATAACAGAAGATATGTTAAGAGACGGAGTTATTGATATTCTCGGTATTCTTGCAAATTCAGGATTATGTGCATCAAGAAGCGAAGCAAGAAGAGCAGTCGAACAGGGCGGTGTAACCGTTGATGATGAAAAGATCACCGATATAAAGACATGTTACGATCCTGAAAAGCTTAGCGGTGACGGCATTGTTGTTCGTCGTGGTAAAAAAAGTTACAAGCGAGTTAAAATGTAATATATTTTACTGACTTAGTTAAATTTCTTAACAAATATTAAGGCAACTTAAGATTATGTTAATTCCATTTTATATTGCGAGAGTATATCATTAAGTCATGGAAGAAATTTTTTCTCCGCCCAGAATATTCAATAGTTATTCATCTTGCAATTAAAATCTTTAATAAATCGTCGGTTTAGCGTATTGGTTCCCTACCAGGTATCGAAAGATACAAAGTTCGCATAAGCCGACGATTTATTTTGCGCCAAAAAATAACTTGTATAAAAATGCGATTTCAGATATACTTATAAAGGTTTGCGTTTATTAACCAAGAAAGAAAGGGAGTTGTAAAATGAAAAGAAAAGTAGTAAGTACCTTAGCTGTTCTTTTATGTTTTTGCATGTTGGGGGCATGCGGTAAAGAAGAAGCTACGGTAGAATATGTACAGCCCGAGATAGAAACAATCCCGACTGTCGAAGAAACAAAGGACGAAGAACCTGTAGAAGAAGAGCATGTTAGAAAAGAGGATGAACTTCCTGCAGGTATGTATTTTTCAGAGTTGACTCATCTTCCTATTGATGAATCACTCAAGGATCAGAGACCCATAGCTGCTATGGTCGATAATGAGAAGACTGCTCTGGATCATTTTGGAGTTAATGATGGAGATATTGTTTACGAGATCATGAACTCTACACAGAATGACCGTATAACACGTCTCATGGTAATCATGAAAGACTGGGGCAAGATCGAACAGCTCGGTTCGATAAGATCTACAAGACCCACAAACATTTTATTAGCTGCAGAATACAATGCAGTACTTTGCCATGACGGAGGTCCTTTCTATATCGATGCATACTTCTCTAAGGAAGTATTCAAGGATCATTTCTCAGGAATCTTCTCAAGAGTAGACAATGGTAAAGCAAGAGAGTTTACTGAGTATATTATGCCTGGTGATCTTGACAAGGCATTTAAGAACTCTAAGTTCTCTACAACATATACAGAATATTATCCTGGTGAGCACTTCAAGTTTGCACCCAAAGCAGATCCTATAACATTTGAAGGTGAAGAAAACGCGAAGTCATGCACATTTATCGATCTTCCGTTTAAGCACAACGGATCAGAGCTCAAGTACAATGAATCTGACAAGAAATACTATTATTCTGAGTACGGTGCTCCTCACAAGGATGGAAAGACAGGTGAGGTTCTCTGCTTTGATAATGTAATCATCCAGAGATGTACATTCTCACAGCTTGATGATCACGGTTATCTGATCTATAATGTAATCGATTCCGGAAAGGAAGGCTTCTACTGCACTAATGGTAAATGTGTTCCGATCACTTGGGCCAAGGGCGGTGAGGATAACTCGATTACAAGATTCTATGACATGAACGGTGAAGAAATCGAGATCAACACAGGTAAGACATACATAACACTTATCCCGAGCGACAGCTGGGATCAGCTGGTTATAAACTAAGATTAAAGAGGCAACTGCAATATGCGGTTGCCTTTTTTTATGGTAAAATGAACATGTCGGTAAGAGAGGTATGACATGGAAAATAATAAGATCAAAAAAATTTATATAGCTGTATCCGTTGTTTTATCAATAATCATCATATGGCTGATTGCAGGCATGTTAAAGAGTAATGATCATTCAGATAATGATTCGCTTAAGGATGTTATAAACAATCAGTCAGATAAGAAGCTTTTTGATGATGCCCCTGTTGTCGAGGAGATAGTGACCGTCAATACTGAAGTGATACAGGACGGCCTTAAAGAGATGGGTACTCTAATAACACAAGAATATTACTTCACTCAGGTAGAAGAATACAAGAGTACAGAAAGAGTCTGGATCTTTGATTCAAAAGCATCTTTTATATTCAGCTATGACGGAGTTGTAACGGCAGGAATAGATTGCAATAACATTGAGATTTCAAAAGATGATGAAGCAAAACTCATTACTGTTAAAATACCTGAAGCTGAAATAATCGGCGTTGACATCGATCATGACAGTTTCAAGATCTATGAAGAAAAAGAAGGTCTCTGGAATAAACTTGACATGACAAAGTATAATAATTCGATCATAGAATTCGAAAATGCAGCCAAGACCAAAGCTCTAAATAAAGGTATAATCAGTAAAGCTGACGAAAGCGCTAAAAATCTTATAGAATCATTTATCAATTCGTTGATAGAAGATAAAGAGTATTCAATCGAATTTGTAAGCAAATAAAGGTAATCCAATATGAAGATATATAAATCCATACCAATAATCCTGGCACTCATACTTATCGCGCTGATATCCATTGCTAAGATCGCTCCCATAGCCACTAACATGGATACTCATTCGCATACGATATCTCAGATTGATGAAGAGATTGCAAGCGTTATGAAGCTTGCCGCCGGTGCAACTGCTGCATCAGCGGCCATATCATTACTCCCAGATGACCAGTGTACTCCTATAGCTGAACAGTTTGCTGAGCTCGGCACTTATTTTGTCGTAGTCTTAAGTGCACTTTATCTTGAAAAATATCTCGTTACGATAATTGGATATGTTTCATTTTTGGGTATGATCCCTCTTGCCTGTATCATAGGAGGTATCGGATATTTTGCTCAAAGTCAAAAAATGAAAATACTGTCCTTAAAATTTGTAATATTTGCTTTAGCACTTGAATGCGTTATTCCTGTCAGCGTAAGAACATCTGAACTTATATATAATAACTACTGCGATACCATAGAACAAACTGTAGATAGTGCAAATGAACTAAGTATTGTTGATGAAGATCAAAGTAGTGTCGAGCGCTTCCTATCCTGGATTGAAAATGCTGCAGGGACTATTGTTGAGTATGTCACTGGTCTTCTCAGTAGGTTCATAGAAGCGATAGCAGTTATGATCGTTACATCATGTCTGATTCCGATACTCGTAATAGTATTCTTTATATTTTTGATGAAGATACTGTTTAATGTTGATGTATCAACATCTGATTTAAGAAGACTTATACCCGGTAAGCATCTATAGACAATGTTTTAAAAACACCGTATTTTTGATATACTAACCTAAAATAACAATTTAGGAGGATAATGTATGAACCCAATTTATGAAAAACTGCAGAAATGTCTTGAAAGTGTTAGAGCAAAAACAGACTTTGTTCCCAAAGTAGCAATTGTACTTGGATCAGGTCTTGGTGATTATGCTAACGATATAAAAGTTGAATGCGAGATCGACTATCATGATATTGAAGGATTTCCGGTATCAACCGTACCGGGACATGCCGGAAAATTTATCTTCGGTTATGTAGGAGAAGTTCCTGTAGTGTGCATGAAGGGGAGAGTGCATTATTATGAAGGATATCCTATAAGCGACGTTGTTCTGCCAACAAGACTTATGAAGCTTATGGGTGCTCAGATCCTCTTTTTGACAAACGCATCAGGAGGGCTTAATACTACATTCTGTGCGGGCGACTTTATGATGTTAACTGATCATATCGCATGCTTTGCACCCAATCCTCTTATCGGTGCTAATATAGACGAACTTGGAACCCGTTTCCCTGATATGAGTCATGTATATGATAAAGATTTAAGAGATATAATCGAATCTACTGCAAAGGAAAACAACATAAAGCTTCAAAAAGGTGTTTATGCTCAGCTTACAGGTCCTTCGTTTGAGTCTCCTGCAGAAATAAGGATGTTAAGGACACTTGGTGTGGATGCGGTCGGAATGTCTACAGTTGTCGAGGCAATCGCAGCTAATCATATGGGCATGAAGATTTGCTGCATTTCGTGTGTCTGCAATCTTGCGGCAGGTATGACAGATAACCCTCTCACGCATGAAGAGGTACAGGCTGCTGCAAATGAAGCTGCTCCGAAATTTAAGAAGCTTTTAACTGAATCTGTAAAAAAATTTGATAAAGTACTGTAATAATGGGGAGAGATTAATGAATATTAGATTTTATAATGCCAGAATACTTACCATGGTCGATGGAGAGGATATATTTGAAGGCGAACTCTGGGTAAAAGGTAATAAGATCGCTTATATCGGTGAAGCAAAAGAAGAATCAGAATCATGGGATGAGGAGATCGACTGTAAAAAGAATCTTTTAATGCCCGGCTTTAAAAATGTACATACACACAGCGGTATGACAGCGTTCAGATCACTTGCTGATGATCTTAACCTTCAGGACTGGTTAAACAACATGATCTTCCCAAGAGAAGCGGTAATGACTGGCGAGGATGTTTACTGGCTTACAAAACTAGCAATCCTTGAATACCTCACAACAGGTGTTACACTGATCGCTGATATGTATCTTACACCCGATACTATTCTTGATGCGTGTGACGAAATGGGAATGAGATGCGAGATGGTTTCAGGTCTCAACAAATTTGGACCGACTGTTGAGGTTATGGAGCACAGATACAACGACTTAAACGGAAAATCTGACTTGGTTGGATTCAAGATGGGTGTTCACGCAGAGTATACGTGCGATAAAACACTGCTTAAAGAGGTTTCAGAACTCATCCATCACTATAAAGCGCCTTTATATGTACATATGTCAGAGACCAAAACAGAAGTCGATGAATGCAGGATAAGATACAGTATGAGTCCCGTGGCCTTTTTTGACAGTTTAGGTCTGTGGGATTTTGGCGGATGTATCTATCACGGTGTTTGGTGTGATGATCATGATATGGAGATACTTAAAAAGAGAGGAGTATCTGTTGTTTCAAATCCGGGAAGTAACACTAAGCTTGCTAGCGGTATCGCTCCTATTTCAAAATATCTTGAAAAAGGCATACTGGTAAGTCTTGGAACAGATGGGCCAAGCTCTAACAACTGTCTTGATATGTTCAGAGAGATGTTTTTGGTTACCGGACTGGCCAAACTTAAAGAAATGGATCCCAAGGCTGTTGCTGCTGATGAAGTCTTAAAGATGGCATGTGTAAACGGTGCTTTAAGTCTTGATCATAAGGATTGTTCTGATCTTAGTGTCGGTAAGCTTGCAGACATTATAATGATCGATCTTATGCAGCCCAATATGCAGCCAATACTTAATATTCCTAAGAATATCGTATACAGCGGATCAAAGAGCAATATCAAGATGACAATGATAGACGGAAAGATCCTATATATGGACGGCAAGTTCTTACAGGCTGACGCAGAACAGATTTATGAGAAATGTGCTGAAATAACCGAAAGATTAAAAGATATTTGATCAGAGAACATGACGCAGGTAATCATCATAACTGTAATCTTATTGCTGATATTTTTCGGTGCAGGTTACAGGAAGGAACAACTTGATAAGAAAGCATACGAAGAAAAACTAAAAAATTATTATGGCAAGATTAATACAAGAAAGCTTTCTTCAGAAGAATTAAAGAGCATAAAAGGTTTTACTAACTATCATTTTCATGAAGATATGATAGATGATATAACCTGGAATGACCTTGATATGAATCTGATATATTCTAAGATGAATTATTGCAATTCATCAGCTGGAGACGAATTCCTTTATTATACTTTAAGAAGTCCGCATACTAAGCTTTACGACTGGTCAGATTTCGAATGCAAGGTCAATCGACTTATAGAGGATCCTGAATATAGAACAAAGCTTCAAGTCTGTCTTCACAACATCGGCAGAAGCAAAAACTATAGTATATACAGCTATATTGATAAGCTAGATGAAGCAACAAGAACTTCAACATTAATGACAATGGCAGGAGTTATAATGTATATTCCTGCGATCGTGATATGCTTTTTCAATCTTTTTATCGGTATTGCTCTGATATTTGTCTTCGCCGTTTACAACATGGCAACATACTTTAAGCAAAAGAGCAGAATAGAGCCGTATATTGTTTGTTTTGAGTATGCATTCAGGGTATTGAAAAATTGTGATAATATCATTCAGGTTATAAAAGACGGACCAGATATATTGAAAGGCGAAATGACCGACCTGGTCAGTATATCAAACCGATTCAAATCATTTAAAAGGTTTTCCTCACTTGTGATCGGGAATCTGGGTAACAGTCCTTTGGGAGTGATACTTGATTATATCAAGATGTTAACGCATCTTGATCTGATGAAGTTTAACACTATGCTTGATCAGATTAAACTACACCAAGAGGACATTGATAAGATACTTACGATAATAGGAACTATTGACTGCTATATATCAATAGGTGAATACAGAGTATCAACATCTCAGTTTAGCATTCCAAAACTGGATGATTCATATAAGGCTTTGAAGATAGAAGACGGATATCATCCATTATTAACCGATGCCGTTCCAAACAGTATAAATGCTGATAAGTGTGTACTTTTGACCGGTTCAAATGCTTCTGGCAAATCTACATTCTTAAAGATGATCGCGGTTAATGCGTTGCTTTCACAGACTATCCACACGAGTCTTTCCAAAGAATATGCTGCTCCCTATTTCAATATCTATTCCTCACTAAGTCTGAAAGACAGTATCGTAACCGGTGAAAGCTATTACATGGTCGAGATAAAGGCTTTAAAGAGGATAATGGATGCATCTGAAAACAAAGCACATGTTCTCGGATTTGTGGATGAAGTGTTAAGAGGGACAAACACAACGGAAAGAATTGCTGCAAGCAGTGCCATATTACGTAATCTCTCCGATAAGGGTGTGCTTGTTTTTGCGGCTACACATGATCTTGAGTTAACCTCTATCCTTGATGATATCTATGATAATTATCATTTCGAAGAGGAAATGAAAGATAATGATGTGATATTTCCTTATAAACTGTCCAAAGGAAAAGCTACAAGCAGAAATGCGATAAAGCTGCTTGATATTCTGGGATATGATAAGGATATTATTAGTAAAGCCAATGAACTCGTTAAAAACATGGAGGAAAGCCGATAATGAACGTAACATTATACAGTGATGGTTCATCTAGAGGTAATCCCGGACCGGGCGGCTACGGAACGATACTAGAATATATCGATCCGAAAGGTAATCTCCATACGCGTGAATACTCTGAAGGGTTTGCAGAAACTACAAACAACAGGATGGAACTGTTAGGAGTCATTACCGGGCTTGAAGCACTCACCAAGCCATGTAAAGTTGAAGTTATAACCGATTCGAAGTATGTTGCCGATGCTTTCAATCAGCACTGGGTTGAAGGTTGGATAAAAAAAGACTGGAGAAGAGGAAAAAAAGACGAGGTAAAAAACATCGATCTCTGGCTTAGATTATTAAAGGCGATGAACCCTCATCAGGTAAGCTTCACTTGGGTCAAGGGGCATGCAGGACATCCTCAGAATGAAAGATGCGACAAGCTTGCTACTTCAGCTGCAGATGCTATCGTTGAAGAAAATACGCCAAGTTGAAAAATATGAAATGAGATGTTATTATATATAACATCTTGAACAAGGAGATTCATTATGAATAATCTTATATTGTTTACTAACGCATTTTTATCATATTTAATTCTTTTTCTTGTATTTGCAACACTTATTGTTATCGCGGTTTTTGCCGGTATAAGAGTAAGAAAGAACAAAAACAAAAAAGAAGAGATAGAAAAGAGCGCAGCAAACCTTGAGGCCGCTGCAGTCAGCAAAGAAAACATTGCATAGTTTAAAAGACGTTCAATACGAACGTCTTTTTTAGAATAATCGTGAGGATATCATGGCAAAAGGTATTAATCAAAAGCTAAAACTTCTATATATTGTTAAGATTCTCGAAAAAAAGACAGATGAAGATCATCCCATGAGCACAAAGCAGCTGATAGATGAACTTGCCAAATACGAGATAGGTGCCGAGAGAAAGAGCATTTATGATGACATAGCTCAGCTCATCGAATTCGGATACGATATAGTTACCAATAAATCCAAGAAAGACGGTGGGTATTATATGGCAAGCAGACAATTCGAGCTTTCGGAAATGAAACTGCTTGTAGATAGCATACAGGCATCTAAGTTCATTACAGTTAAAAAGAGTCGTGAACTCATCGCAAAACTTGAAGATATTGTATCTGAGTTTGATGAGGCACAGTTAAAACGTGACATTTTTGTGCAGAACAGAGTTAAGACTGATAATGAGAGCATTTATTATGTCGTAAATGATATTTACGCTGCAATGCAGAACAATAAACAGATATCTTTCAAATACCTTGACTGGACTCCTCAAAAAGAAAAAGTAGCAAGGCACGATGGGCAGTTGTATTTTGTCAGTCCTTTTGCTCTTACCTTTAAAGATGAAAACTATTATATGATCGCCTATGATTCAAGCTCGCAGAAGATAAAGCATTACAGGGTAGATAAGATAAAAGGAGTTAGTCTGCTTAATGAATCCAGAAAGGGAAATGATCTCTTTGAGAAATTTGATGTTGCCAGCTATGCTAACAGATCCTTCGGAATGTATGGAGGAGAAGTAAAAACTGTTACTCTGCGTGTACAAAAAGAATCTATCGGCATAGTGATCGACAGATTTGGTACTGACATAAATATAAGAGAAGAAAAAGGAGATTGTCTTGTGCGGACTCCAGTCGCCATATCAAATCAGTTCTTTGGATGGATAACCTCTTTAGGCGGTGCAGTACTCATCGATTCACCTAAGGATGTAAAAGATTCTTATTTGACATTTTTAAAGGAGATTTTAGATAAACAGAATAAATAAAAAGTGATCTTATCTGAAAGAGGTGACAAAAATCACCTCTTTTTTTTGTTCATTATGTCAATTCAAATCCGTTGACACAATATATGGGATTATTTTATAATGTGATACAAGATATAGACAGCCAGACAAAGATGTCAACTACATGATGTACTTTGTTAGGCTTGATTTGCGTTTTTTGTAAGGAGAATGAGATGAGTGTAGTGGTGGAATCTGTTAAAGAATTGGATGATAACTATTACGGCGAGAAATATATGCCGAAACGACATGTCGTTGTTATCAAGAAAGACGGAAGCTATGAAGAGTTTAATGTTCAGAAGGTAGTTAATGCAGTAGGAAAGAGTGCCTACAGAGCGTTGACAAAGTTTTCCGAGGAGGAAAAAGGACAGATATGCCAGTATGTCTGTGATAAGGTAGATGAACTCGAGGCTGATGAGATTCCGATCCCCGTAATGCATAACATCGTTGAGAGTGCTTTGGAGCAGGTTAAGCCTATAGTTGCTAAGTCATACAGAGACTATCGTAACTATAAGCAGGATTTTGTGCGCATGCTTGATGACGTATATAAAAAGAGTCAGTCGATCATGTATGTGGGAGACAAGGAAAACTCCAACACAGACTCCGCTTTGGTATCTACCAAGCGTTCGCTCATATTCAATCAGTTAAACAAGGAACTGTATCAGAAGTTCTTCCTTACAACCGAGGAAATACAGGCTTGTCGTGACGGATACATATACGTTCACGATATGAGTGCAAGAAGAGATACCATGAACTGCTGTCTCTTTGACGTTGAAAACGTTTTAAAGGGCGGTTTTGAAATGGGTAACATATGGTACAACGAGCCCAAGACAGTTGATACCGCTTTTGATGTAATAGGCGATATAGTTTTAAGTGCTGCAAGCCAGCAGTACGGAGGATTTACCGTTCCTAGTGTAGATAACATCCTTGAGCCCTATGCCGAGAAATCGTATAAGAAATACACAGATAAGTATATGAAACTCGGAATCGATAAGGAGACCGCTGAAGCTGAAGCATATGCTGATGTTGTTCGTGATATGGAGCAGGGTTTCCAGGGCTGGGAATATAAATTCAATACAGTAGCAAGTTCAAGAGGAGATTATCCGTTCATTACTGTAACAGCCGGTACAGGAACCGGAAGATTTGCAAAGCTTGCTACAATCTGTATGTTAAATGTCCGCAGACGCGGACAGGGCAAGAAGGAATGCAAGAAGCCTGTTCTTTTCCCCAAGATCGTATTCCTTTATGATGAGAAACTTCATGGCCCGGGATGTGAGCTCGAAGATGTATTTGAAGCGGGTGTTAAATGTTCAGCCAAAACCATGTATCCTGATTGGCTCTCGCTTACAGGAAAAGGATATATAGCTTCAATGTATAAAAGATATGGAAAGATCATCTCACCTATGGGCTGCAGAGCTTTCCTTTCTCCCTGGTATGAGCGTGGCGGCATGCATCCTGCTGATGATGACGATGTGCCTGTATTTGTAGGCAGGTTCAATATCGGTGCGGTATCATTGCATCTACCCATGATACTTGCTAAAGCTAGACACGAGAGTAAAGATTTCTATGAAGTACTTGATTATTATCTGAATCTGATCAGACAGCTGCATATAAGAACATATGCATATCTTGGCGAGATGCGTGCGAGCACAAATCCTCTTGCTTATTGTGAAGGTGGTTTCCTTGGCGGACATCTCAAGCTGACAGATAAGATCAAGCCATTGCTCAAAGCAGCAACTGCAAGCTTCGGTATTACTGCATTTAATGAGCTTCAGATGCTCTATAACGGAAAATCTCTGGTAGAAGACGGTCAGTTCGCACTTGAAGTCCTTGATCATATAAACAAGAAAGTAAATGAATTCAAGGAAGAAGACGGACATCTGTATGCTATATACGGAACGCCTGCAGAGAATCTATGCGGTCTTCAGGTTCAGCAGTTCAGAAAGAAATACGGTATCATCGAAGGCGTATCGGACAGAGAATATGTTTCAAACAGTTTCCACTGTCATGTTTCTGAAGATATCACTCCTATCGAGAAGCAGGATACCGAATACCGTTTCTGGGAGATGTGTAACGGCGGTAAGATACAGTATGTAAAATATCCGATCGATTATAATATCGAAGCTGTTAAAACACTCATAAGAAGAGCGATGGAAATGGGCTTCTACGAAGGTGTAAACCTTTCGCTTGCTTACTGTGATGACTGCGGTCATCAGGAGCTTGAAATGGATGTATGCCCTAAGTGCGGAAGCAGAAATCTTACTAAGATAGACCGTATGAACGGATATCTTTCATATTCACGTGTTCATGGTGACACAAGACTTAATGATGCTAAGATGGCAGAAATCGCAGAAAGGAAGTCTATGTAACCATGAGATATCACAATATTACCAAGGACGATATGCTTAACGGCGACGGACTTCGTGTTGTTCTGTGGGTAGCCGGCTGCTCACATTGCTGTAAGGGATGTCAGAATCCGATCACCTGGGATCCCGACGGTGGACTGCTGTTTGATGAAGCTGCTAAGCAGGAGATTTTTGATCAGCTTGATCGATCATATATATCTGGAATAACATTTTCCGGCGGAGATCCGCTTCACAGCGCTAACAGACTTGATGTTCGCGCTCTTGCCGAAGAGATTAAAGAAAAATATCCGAATAAGACCATATGGCTTTACACAGGTTATAAGTGGGAAGAGATATGGCATTATCCGATGATGAAGAATATTGATGTTCTTGTTGACGGCGAATATGTCGAAGAACAGAGGGATACTAAGCTTCTTTGGAAAGGAAGTTCAAATCAGCGTGTAATAGATGTACAGGCCACACTTCAAAAATCAGACAAGCTTATACCAGTTCTTCATTGCGGAGATTATAGCTAGTTATAAGGGGAGGTAGACAATTGAAAGGCATCGCTAAGTTTTTCAAAGTCAGCTTTGATGAATTTATGGTAGGTATTAATGATATCAAACCAAATATTTCTGAAGATGAAGCAAAGGAAATGTATGAAGATATCAAATTACCGAAAAGAGCAACAAAGGGAAGTGCAGGCTACGATTTCTTTGCACCGTTTTCATTTAATCTTAAACCGGGAGAAACGATAAAGATTCCCACTGGTATAAGAGCAAAGATGGATAGTGAATGGGTATTATGTCTTTACCCTCGAAGCGGTCTGGGATTTAAATACAGGCTCCAATTAAACAATACAGTCGGTATAATAGATAGTGATTACTTCTATTCAGACAATGAAGGTCATATATTTGCAAAGATAACCAATGATTCAAATGAAGGTAAAGAACTTGCGGTAGATAAGGGAGCTGGTTTCATACAGGGAATCTTCATGGAGTTCGGTACAACCGTAGACGATGATGTTACCGATGAACGTAACGGCGGATTCGGAAGCACCGGAGCTTAATATCTCAAAGAGAAGCAGATTGAGTTCTGCTTCTTTTTGTGTGCTTTGACGATTTATATAAATGATGATATTATATTTAGGATTTGCTGCAAGATAAAAACAAAGGGATTGTATATGTCAGATTACATTATTATGACAGATTCATCTGCTGATCTGCCTAAAAGTTTTCTAAAAGAGCACAATGTACCGTGTATCTCACTTAAATACACAATAGACGGCGTCGTATATGACAACGATGATGAAGAAGCTGCATCAACTTTCTACCAGAAGATCAGAAACAAGAGCATGCCTACCACATCACAGGTAAATCCGCAAGAAGCTAAACAGGGCATGTTGGAAGCTGTTAAGATATGCAAAGATATCCTTTTAATCGCATTTTCATCCGGGCTAAGCGGTACATGCAACAGCTTTATGATCGCTGCTCAGGAGATAATGGATGAGATGCAAGATGTGCACATTCAGGTCATTGATTCACTTTCTGCATCTGTCGGCCAGGGACTCTTGGTATACAAGGCTGTATGTATGAAAGAAGAAGGTGCCACAAAAGAAGAAGTTGCACAATGGGTAGAAAAGTATAAATATAATACTGTTCATTCATTTACTGTAGATGATCTTGATCACCTCTACAGAGGTGGAAGACTTTCAAAGACAGCGGCAGTTGTAGGAAGTATGATCAATCTAAAACCCGTCCTTCATGTTGATGATGAAGGAAAACTTGTAAATATGTTCAATGTTCGTGGCAGAAAGAAATCTCTTAATGCATTGGTTGATTTCATGGAAAAGAGCATGGGATCATATAAAGATCAAAACGACATAGTCTTCATAAGTCATGGTGATAATGAAGAAGATGCCAAATATGTCGCAGATGAAGTGAAGAAACGCTTCGGAATAGATAAATTCATGATTAATCAGATCGGACCGACAATCGGCAGTCATACAGGTCCGGATGTTATAGCCTTAGTTTATTTAGGTGATCAAAGATAGGAGAGTCAGATGAAGATTAGAACAAGATACGCACCAAGCCCTACCGGAAAGATGCATGTTGGCAATCTACGTTCCGCATTATACGAATTCTTGATTGCAAAACATGAAGGCGGCCAGTTTATGCTCAGGATCGAAGATACCGATCAAGAGAGATTTGTTGAAGGTGCAACCGAGATCATATACAGAACTCTTGAAAAGACAGGTTTACATCATGATGAAGGTCCTGACAAGGACGGCGGTTATGGCCCTTATGTCCAGAGTGAAAGGATGAAGACCGGTATATATTTAAAATATGCCAAGGAACTCATCGACAAGGGAGAAGCATATTACTGCTTTTGTGATAAGGAAAGGCTTGCATCATTAAAAACCGAAGTTGTTGAAGGCAAAGAGATTACGGTTTATGACAAGCACTGTCTTTCTTTGTCAAAAGAAGAGATTCAAAAGAACCTTGAAGAAGGAAAACCCTATGTTATCAGACAGAATATTCCCAATGAGGGTTCAACAACTTTCCACGATGAACTTTATGGTGACATCACAGTCGAGAATTCAGAACTTGATGACATGATCTTAATAAAAACTGACGGTTATCCTACGTATAACTTCGCTAATGTTGTTGATGATCATACAATGAATATTACTCATGTTGTCAGAGGTAATGAGTATCTTTCATCTTCGCCTAAATATCAAAGACTTTATGACGCTTTTGGATGGAAGAGCCCTGTATATGTACATCTTCCTCTTATCACAGATGAAAATCACAAGAAACTTTCAAAAAGAAGCGGTCACTCATCTTTTGAAGATCTTATAGAACAAGGTTTTGTGACTGAAGCTGTTGTCAACTATATAGCTTTATTGGGATGGAGTCCCGAAGATAACAGGGAGATATTTACACTCGATGAACTTATTAAAGAGTTTGATTATCACAGGATAAGCAAATCACCTGCCGTATTCGATATCGTAAAGCTTCGCTGGATGAATGGTGAATATATCAAGGCGATGGATTTTGATACATACTACGAAATGGCTAAACCCTATATCGATGAAGCTGTTAAGTCAGATGTAGACAAGAAAAAGCTTGCCGAATGGGTAAAGACAAGGATCGAAGTTTTTCCTGATATAAAGGAACTTATAGATTTTGTTGATGAGCTTCCTAATTATGATATCGAGATGTATACGCATAAGAAGATGAAGACAAATGCTGAAAGTTCACTTTCGGTACTCAAAGATATCCTGCCGATTCTCGAAAAACAGGATGATTTCAGTAATGATGCTTTGTATTCAACGTTGTTAAAGTATGTTGAAGAGAAGAATTTTAAGAACGGATATGTTCTATGGCCTGTCCGTACAGCTGTTTCAGGAAAGCAGATGACACCCGCGGGTGCTACTGAATTAATGGAGCTTTTTGGCAAAGACGAAACCCTTAGAAGGATTAAATCAGGCATTGTAAAGCTTGAACAGGCATAATTATTTATCAAAATATGCAAAATACTATGAGACCGGATTGTCCGGTCTCTTTTTGTAAGTAGTATTCATGTTGAAAAATGTCTAAATATTCGGTAAAATTATTAAAGGTATGTAATTCTTTTGAAAAAGATATTTTAAGGAGCAGATATGATAGAAAACAACACCCCGGACGAGGAAATGAAAGTTGAGCTTAACCTTGATGACGGTTCCACAGTTATGTGTGAAGTTATCACAATACTTGAAGTTAACGGTAAGGAGTATATAGCCCTTCTTCCTGAAGGTCAGGATGATGCAGAAGACCAGGATGTATGGTTTTATGCTTATTCTGAAAACCTGGATGATCCGAATGAAGAACCCGAGCTTTCATATATTGAAGATGACGCTGAATATGACGCCGTTTGTGAGGCTTTTGACGAATTTCTTGATGAATGCGAGTTTGACAACGAGGATTGATGAATAACGAACTAAAGATATCATACGGCAAGCCATATCCGCTTGGTGCAACATATCTTGGCAATAATCAGGTTAATTTTGCCGTTGTAGTCAGCACCGACGAGCAATGCGGTATTATTCTGTATGATAAAATGACAAAATCAGAGGAGAGATTATCCTTCTGCTGTTCAAACAAAGTGGGCAATATACGATGCATGAAAGTATCCGGTATAGATCCCGACAGGTTTGATTACAATTATTATATAGGTGAAGAGATCATCCATGATTCTTATGCAAAGATAATTCTTGGCAACGAAAACTGGGGTAAATTACCTTCAAATCTGCGTGCTGGGATTTATCATGATGATTATGACTGGGAAAAAGATAAGAATCCGTTGATCGCTTTTAACGATTCAGTGATTTATGCGCTTCATGTCAGAGGATTTACCAAGCATAAGAGCAGTATGGTAAATAACCCCGGAACATTTTCAGGTATTATCGAAAAGATCCCGTATATAAAAGATCTCGGTGTTACGGCTCTGGAACTTATGCCTGTGTATAACTTTGTTGAGCTTGAACCTCCGAGTACAGATAAAGGCGAGTTTTCTCTTGGTGCATATGAACCAGTTGAGCCCAAGCTTAACTACTGGGGATATAAGGACAGTTTTTATTTTGCGCCCAAATCATCCTACAGCCCGAAAAATACTAATGCTTCACAGGCATTTAAAGATATGGTTAAAGCCTTACATAAGCAAAGTCTTGAAGTCATACTTCAGTTTTTCTTCCCCGAGACTGTCAAGCAGGGCTATATAATCGAAGTATTAAAATACTGGATGCAGGAGTATCATGTTGACGGATTTCATCTTATGGGAAGCAAGTTGCCCTTGGCTCTGCTAGGAACTGAACCTATGCTTGCAAATACAAAGATCATTTGTGAGCAGTTTCCGCTTGATGAAATTTATGAGCATAACGATGAACCGGCATATAAGAATCTTGCCGTTTGCAAAGATACATATATGTATGATATGCGCCGACTCCTGAAGTCAGATGAGGGCATGGTGTTGCGTGCGCTTGAATACATTAAGAATGTCCCTGATAAGATCGGTGATGTTCATTACATTACTCACTGCAATACATTCACCCTGATGGATCTTGTTAGTTACGACAGGAAGCATAATGAATCCAATGGTGAGAATAATCATGACGGTGCTCCCTATAACGGATCATGGAACTGCGGATATGAAGGCCCTACTACTAGGATCGCGGTAAAGAAGCTTCGTCACAAGCAGATAAAGAATGCCATCCTTTTAAACATGATGAGCAAGACAACTCCTCTCATAGTTGCTGGTGATGAATTCGGTAACAGCCAAAACGGAAATAATAATCCTTATTGCCATGACAGTACAGTAACATGGCTAAACTGGAACAATTTAAGCAAGAACAGCGATATTTATGATTTCATGAAGGATGCTATCGCTTTCAGACTATCACATAAGATCCTCACAGTGCCAAGTTCTTACAGAATGACTGATTATATTCAGTGCGGATATCCTGACTTGAGTTTTCATTGCAGTGATCTTTGGAGAGTAGATACTGACATTCTCAGCAGGCAGTTTGCAATGTTATATTGCGGCAAATATGTGGAGGATGATGAATTTATTTATATCGCCGTTAATCTGCACTGGACATGTCATGATTTTGCAATACCAAAACTTCCTAAAGGATATAAATGGAAGATGGTAGCGAACACAAGCGGTTTAGATGATACAAAATTAACCGAGAACGAACATGCTCAGATATCAGTCAAGGAAAGAAGCATTGTTATAATGCTTGGCAGCAAGAATAAAAAATGAGTGCATTACAACATTTTAAGACAGTAAACAGGCACAGAAAACTCGTCAGACAGGGATGCTTTGCCGTAGGTCTATATAAGCAGGGCCTTTTACATGATATGAGCAAGTATTCTCCATCCGAGTTTCTGGTAGGTGCTAAATACTATCAGGGAACTAGAAGTCCAAATAATGCCGAAAGAGAAAGTATCGGATATTCATCTGCATGGTTGCACCATAAAGGCCGCAATAAGCATCATTATGAATATTGGATCGATTATTCGATACATAATGCGCCTCCTGGAATGCATGGCATGATGCCTGCTCCGATGCCGATAAAATATATCATTGAGATGCTTATGGACAGGGTTGCTGCATGCAAGGTATATAATGGAGATGCGTATACTACCAGTTCTCCTATGGAGTACTATAATAAAGGACTGGATCCGGCTCCTATGCATCCTAAAACAAGAGCGTTTCTAGAACTCTTCTTAAGAATGCTAGAAGTGTGGGGCGAAGAAGACACACATGCTTTTATAAAAGAGAATATTCTATCAAGAGCAAAAAAATTTGATGATAAGGATAATCTGCAGTTCTGTCTGGATTTCTGTGAACGGGGTCAGAAAAGACTTAACAAAGACGCTCTGCAGCATAAAGGATATTTAAAGTAAAGTAGAGTTATCAGATCGTATAATGGAGGCTTAAAGTGTATATCGGAAGGGGTAGCAGCAGAAGCGTAGTTACAGCTATAGTCGTGGTATGTTCCATTTTGTGTGTTGGATTTATGCTGTTTGCAAATGCATTTTTAGGATTTTATCTTGGAATATGCAATACTCGTTTTGTTGAAAAGAATTGTACCAACGAAGGAGTGGCAACAAAGCTGGGATTGACTTCGAATGATATGCATGAAGTGATCGATCAATGGATGACTTCATTAAAGAAAGGGAATGAACCTTCGGCAAATGTCATAAAGGATGGCGAAGATATCGAATTTTTCTCATCTGAAGATAAAGAGATCATAACTCAGGCAGCTAAAAGATTCATACTTTTAAGAAGGCTTTCATATACATTTATCGGAATAGCGATAGCTCTGTTTTTGATCGTTTTACTTGAAGGAAGAGCGATCATACTGAGAAATACGATTGCAATCACATGGGGCATACTCCTGTTTTGCGGTGCTGCTGTCATGATATTTGTTCAGATGAATCCGGCAAAATTCAGAGAAGGATTCTTTACAGATGTCATCATGAGAGGAAAAGCTCTAGAAGGATGGCGGGCAGAGATAATCAATCATGCGATGATCAAGAACGGATTTGTCATGGAAGTATGCCTGTTTTTGATCGTACAGCTTTTATTTCTGGTAGTTGTTAACGGTTTTACCGGTAGTAAGAAAGATAAGAAAAGAAGAAGGTAGCGGGTGATATTATGTCAGATAAATATGTAGCATATGTTTCAACATATACACAGGGAGATAATTACGGCATCCATATTTATGATGTTGATCTTGATGAAGGCAGATTTGTGCTTAAAGATAAGGTCAAGATATCAAACTCATCGTATGTGACAATTACTCACAACTCAAAATATCTATATTCCATCACGGATTTTGGCGTAGAAGCATACAAGATAGAGCCTGATGGAGGTCTTACTATTCTTGGTAACAGCGGGATCAACGGTATGAGAGGTTGCTATCTTTCAACTGATTATGAAGATAAATTTTTATTTGTTGCAGGATATCACGACGGAAAGATAACTGTCCTCAAACTTAAGGAAGACGGAAATATTGAGGGGATTTGTGACGAGATCTTCCATAAAGGATGGGGTAATGTAGCTGAAAGGAATTTCAGGCCTCATGTAAGCTGCGTCAAAATGACCAGAGACAACAAATATCTTTGTGCTGCCGATCTGGGTATGGATTACATAGATGTATATACCGTAAACAAAACAACTGGTAAGTTAAAGCTCATCGATATAATCCATTCAGAACAGAATTCCGCTCCGAGACATATAAAATTTTCAAAAGACGGACATCACATGTATGTTGTACATGAATTGAATAACAAGATAGATGTTTATGAATATCTTGATAAAGGAAATGATCCTGCATTTGACAAGATCCAGACAATATCTACAGTTAATGATTATTTTGCAAAAGGATCGGCTGCAAGTGCACTGAGTATTTCAAAAGACGGCCAATACATGGTTAGTTCAAATGCCGGTGATAACAGCGTTGTCATATTCTCCATGGATCAGCATACTGGCGAGATGAGCAAAGTATTATGCCTTCCAATTAGCGGAGATTATCCCAAAGACGCCTGTCTTTTCCCTGATAACAGACATCTTGTAAGTCTTAATCATGAATCAAATACGATGACATTTTTTACAGTCGATCTTGAAAAAGGACTTTTGATGATGAATCAAAAAGAGATTAAGGTTCAAAAGCCAAACTGCATTATATTTCATAAACTCGGTCAGGAATAATGAACACGGACAAGAGAAAAGAACTGATAAACAGATGCAGGAAATTTGCAGCTAAGGGCGAGTTTTGCCTTACTCTTGCAACAGTCTATATTTTCTGTGTAATCGTTATATCAAATATCTACAGTCATTTTAAAAAGTTAATAATCGGGGGTATAGCCGCATTATGTGCGGCTATTGTATTGATAGCAGGATATCGGTATTTTGATCAGAAATATAAAAATACGGTGATTAAAAGCGATATCTCAACTTCTGTTGTAAACGATGCAATACCTGATAATTCTCAAAATGCAAATTATGCAATTGAGATACCTGAGACGGATAAGGATACGGCGGAAGAAATCGTTGATGAAATACCCGCTGATGAAGATATCATTAAAGAGGATATAAACGGCATAGATATCCTTGTCAGCAAACTAAGACCGATCCCTGAAGACAGGATATTTATCCTTGAATATGTCGTACCCGGCAAAAGATGTGATCAGCGAGCAGTACAGCCCATGAAGGATATGCTCGAAGCTGCAGAAAATGAAGAAATAAAGCTGATCATCAGCTCAGCATACAGGGATAATAGAAGACAGGAAGAATTATTCGACCAGAAGATAAAGAAATATATGAATTACGGATATTCTTATCTGGAAGCATACAAAAAAGCTGCAAACGAACTTTCAATCCCTGGAACAAGCGAGCACGAGATAGGTCTCGGCTTTGACATAATGAGTGAAGATCATCAAAAACTGGATGAAGCTTTCGGTGAGACTGAGGCAGGAATATGGCTAGCCAATAACAGCTATAAATACGGATTTATACTTCGTTATCCAAAAGGAAAGGAAGAGATAACAGGAATCCAATATGAACCATGGCATTTCAGGTATGTTGGTGTTGATGTTGCCACATCTATATATAATCAGAGATCCACACTTGAGGAATACTGGAAAGGACGTTAATGGCAGAATATAAATTATTGACATGCGACGGCAGTGCAAAAAGAGCCGAGTATCATACTGTTCACGGGACGATACAGACCCCGGTATTCATGAATGTGGGAACGGCCGCTGCGATAAAAGGCGCACTTTCAACAGAGGATCTGGAACGTATAGGATGCCAGGTGGAACTGTCAAACACTTATCACCTTCATGTACGTCCCGGTGACGAAATAGTAAAAAAACTTGGCGGAATACATAAATTCATGAACTGGAACAGACCGGTCCTTACTGATTCCGGTGGTTTTCAGGTCTTTTCACTTGCAGGTTTAAGAAAGATCAAAGAAGAAGGTGTTACATTCAATTCACATATTGACGGCAGAAAGATCTTCATGGGCCCTGAAGAGAGTATGCAGATACAGTCAAATCTCGGGTCCACTATAGCTATGGCTTTTGATGAATGCGCTCCAGCTCTGGCAGATAAAAAATATGTAATAAACAGTGTGGATCGAACGACAAGATGGCTTGAACGCTGCAAGAAAAAGATGGATGAACTTAATAGCCTTGAAGATACAGTCAATAAAGAACAATTATTATTTGGTATCAATCAGGGTGCGATATATTCTGACATAAGAAAAGAGCATGCAAAAAAGATCGCTGATATGAATCTTGACGGATATGCGATCGGGGGACTTGCAGTCGGTGAGACTCATGAGCAGATGTATGAGATCATAGAGACTGTCGTACCGTATCTGCCTAAAGATAAACCTACATACCTTATGGGTGTAGGAACTCCTGCAAACATCCTTGAAGCCGTAGAGCGCGGTATCGATTTCTTTGATTGCGTTTATCCGAGCAGGAACGGCCGTCATGGCCATGTTTATACAAACTTCGGGAAACTCAATCTTTTTAATCAGCAATACGAGCTTGATGACAGACCGATTCAAGAGGGATGCCAATGCCCTACATGTAAAAGATATTCAAGAGCATATATAAGGCATCTTTTAAAAGCAAAGGAGATGTTGGGAATGAGACTTTGCGTCCTTCATAATCTCTACTTTTATAATACCATGATGAGCGAGATTAGGGATGCGATAGAAAGGCATGAGTTTGCCGAATATAAGAGAAACAAACTGGACGGTTTATCTCAAGGATGCTAGAGCATAGATGAAAAATATTTACTTGTATATTTAATAAAACTACTGTAATATATTTTGGTGTATATTATACGAATATATGAGTTTCCAGGAGGGATTATATGAACGGATTATTATTATCAACAGATGCTGCAGCTGCTGCTGGAAGTGCAACTGGTAGCGGTATCATTGTAGTGCTTTATATACTGATTTTCGGCGTATTCATTTATTTCATGCTTATAAAGCCTCAGAAGAAAGAGCAGAAGAGAGTTGCTGCCATGTATCAAGACATGGAGATAGGTGATACGGTCGTAACAACCAGCGGTTTTTACGGAGTGCTGATCGATATTACAGATGATTCAGTCATCGTTGAATTCGGAAGCAATAAAAACTGTCGTATACCGATGGAAAAGTCAGCTATCAAGCAGATAGAAAAGGCAAATGCCGAAGAATGATCAGAATTAAGACCACTGCTTGATGCGGTGGTCTTTTAATACTAAACCCAAAGGAGAATTCTTATGAATATGGATATAGCTGTCATTCGCGGTGACGGAATCGGCCCTGAAATTGTTAATGAAGCGATCAAGGTGCTGGATGCTGTGTGTAAGAAGTACGGACATAGCATAAATTACGAACACATTCTCATGGGAGGTTGTTCTATTGATGCAACAGGGGAGCCCCTTACTGATGAAGCAGTAAAGATTGCCAAATCAAAAGGTGCTGTTTTACTTGGTTCAATAGGAGGAAACACCCAGACATCGCCCTGGTATAAGCTCCCGCCTAACCTAAGACCTGAAGCCGGACTTCTTAAGATAAGAAAAGAACTCGGATTATTTGCTAATCTGCGTCCTGCTTATCTGTATCCTGAGTTAAAAGATGCTTGTCCTTTAAAAGAGGATGTCGCTTTAAAAGGCTTTGACATGATGATGATGCGTGAACTGACAGGCGGTCTTTATTTTGGTGAAAGATATACAAAAGAAATAGACGGCGTAATGACTGCAGTTGATACGCTTACTTATAACGAGAATGAGATAAGAAGGATCGCGATCAAGGGCTTTGATATTGCAATGAAACGTCGCAAGAAAGTAACCCTTGTCGACAAGGCCAATGTTCTTGATTCATCACGACTCTGGAGAAAAGTTGTTGATGAAGTTGCAAAAGACTATCCTGAGGTTGAATATGGAGTAATGCTTGTCGATAATTGTGCTATGCAGTTGGTTAAGGATCCCGCTCAGTTTGATGTAGTCCTTACAGAGAACATGTTTGGTGATATTCTTTCTGATGAAGCTTCAATGATAACCGGTTCTATCGGAATGCTTCCGTCGGCATCTTTGAATGAAACCAAATTCGGACTTTATGAGCCTTCAGGAGGTTCAGCTCCGGATATAGCAGGTAAGAATATCGCAAATCCGCTCGCAACGATCTTAAGCGCAGCAATGATGTTAAGATATACATTTGATCTTGATAAAGAGGCAGATGCCATCGAAAAAGCAGTTAAGGCAGTACTTGAGGAAGGCTACAGAACAATCGATATAGCAAAGCCAGGCGAACCCCAGGTAAAATGTGACGAAATGGGTAGTCTTGTTGCCCAAAGAGTTTAAATATCTCTTAATCATTTATCAGGAATAAAAATCAGGGTTTGATATTTACTATGAATGAGATGAAAAATGATAGTGAGATAAAAGGAGAAGATGGTGCAGCTATTGTCTTTGGAGTTATAAATCTTGTGCTGGTTGCATTGTTTTTCCTGATAAAGAAATTGTTTTTGGGAGCCTCAGTCGCTTTATTCTTTCTGTTTGGTTTTTACGCAGTTTTTCTTGCGATAAAAAATGGGATAAAAGAAAAGAATATGAAATGTCTTGGTATGGGAATACTGGGATTGATCTTGCATTTAGCAGCAATAGTTCTAATGGTTCTAACGATAATCAGTATATTTGCAGTTTAAATAATACAAAGGAGTTTACTATTATGCAGAGTGATAACATGAAATGCGGTCTTCAGCAGGCACCGGCCCGTTCCCTTTTAAACGCGCTAGGTTATACGGCTGAAGAAATAAAAAAGCCTATGGTCGGAATCGTATGTTCATACAACGAGATAGTTCCCGGTCATATGAATCTTGATAAGATTGCGGAGGCTGTAAAGCTTGGCGTAGCAGAAGCCGGAGGTACACCTGTAATGTTCCCTGCTATCGCAGTATGCGATGGAATAGCAATGGGACACATAGGAATGAAGTACAGTCTTGTTACAAGAGATCTTATTGCGGATTCGACTGAAGCAATGGCAATTGCTCATCAGTTTGATGCACTTGTCATGATCCCTAACTGTGATAAAAACGTACCCGGTCTATTGATGGCAGCTGCGAGAGTAAATGTTCCTACTGTATTCGTATCAGGTGGACCCATGCTTGCAGGTCATATCCATGGAAGAAAGAGAAGCCTTTCGTCAATGTTTGAAGCAGTCGGAGAACGTACAGCCGGCAAGATAGATGATGCAGAAGTTTTAGAATTTGAAGAGAAGGTTTGTCCTACATGCGGATCTTGTTCTGGTATGTATACAGCTAACTCTATGAACTGTCTTACAGAGGTTTTAGGAATGGGTCTTCCTGGAAACGGAACTATCCCTGCAGTATATTCAGAAAGACTGCGTCTTGCAAAGAAAGCAGGATATGCTGTTATGGATATGCTCAATAAGAACATCCGTCCCCGTGATATCATCACAAAGGATGCGATCCTCAACGCACTTACAGTAGATATGGCACTTGGCTGCTCAACCAACTCTATGCTTCATCTTCCTGCTATAGCGCATGAGATCGGATTTGATTTTGATATATCATTCGCTAATCCTATAAGCGAGAAGACACCAAATCTCTGCCACCTTGCACCTGCAGGTCCCACTTACATGGAAGACCTTAATGAGGCTGGCGGTGTATATGCAGTAATAAAAGAGCTTTGCGATCTCGGACTTATCAATGAAAACTGTATGACCGTAACAGGCAAAACTATCGGTGAAGCAGTTAAAAATGCCGTAAACAGAGATCCTGAGGTTATAAGACCAACTGACAATCCGTATTCAAAGACAGGCGGACTAGCAGTGCTTAAGGGCAACCTCGCTCCCGATGGTTCTGTTGTAAAAAGATCTGCAGTTGTTCCCGAGATGCTTAAGCACGAAGGACCTGCAAGAGTATTTGATTCAGAAGAAGACGCTATTTCTGCTATTTTAGGCGGAAAGATCGTTGAAGGCGATGTAGTTGTTATTCGTTACGAAGGTCCTAAAGGCGGCCCCGGTATGAGAGAAATGCTTAATCCTACCTCTGCGATCGCAGGTATGGGACTTGGAAGCACTGTTGCACTTATAACAGACGGAAGATTTTCAGGTGCAAGCCGTGGTGCATCAATAGGTCATGTTTCTCCCGAAGCAGCCGTAGGCGGTCCGATCGCTTTGGTTGAAGAAGGGGATATCATCGAAATAGACATTAACAACTATTCAATAAATCTTAAGGTATCAGATGAAGAGCTTTCAAAGAGAAGAGCAGCTTGGACTCCTCGTGAACCCAAAGTAAATACTGGTTATCTGGCAAGATATGCTTCAATGGTTACAAGCGGGAACAGAGGCGCGATACTCGAAATACCGGGATCAAACAAATAAAAGAAGAAGAGGAAAAAAGATGCAGTTATCAGGTTCAGAAATCGTAATAGAGTGTTTAAAAGAACAGGGTGTCGATACCGTATTCGGTTATCCTGGCGGTACCATATTAAATATATATGACGCCTTATACAAGCACCCCGAGATAAATCATGTGCTTACCAGCCATGAGCAGGGAGCCGCACATGCAGCTGACGGTTATGCAAGAAGTACCGGCAAAGTTGGAGTATGTATGGCTACAAGCGGCCCGGGAGCAACAAATCTTGTAACAGGTATAGCAACAGCCTTCATGGACTCTGTTCCTTTAGTAGCAATTACTGCAAATGTTAATCTTCCCTTGCTTGGAAAAGATACATTCCAGGAAGTTGATATCGCAGGCGTAGTTATGCCTATAACCAAGCACAGCTTTATCGTTAAGGATGTCAAGATACTTGCAAAGACTATAAGAAAAGCTTTTGATATTGCAAGAAGCGGCCGTCCAGGTCCTGTACTTGTTGATATCACCAAAGATGTAACTGCTGCTATGTGTGATTTCAAGCCAGAAAAGCCAAAGTCTGCTGATAAGCTAAAAAAATATACCGAAGCAGATATAGCAAAGGCTGTTGAACTCATCAAGAAAGCAAAGAAACCCTTCATTTATGTAGGCGGCGGTGCAATCCTTTCAGGTGCTACCAAAGAGGTCGCTAAATTTGCAGAAATGATCGATGCCCCTGTTTGCGATACACTTATGGGCAAAGGAGCATTTGATTCATATTCTGACAGATATACGGGAATGATCGGAATGCACGGCACAAAGGCAAGCAATTTCGGTGTTACGGAATGTGATTTGCTTATTGCGCTTGGTGCAAGATTTTCTGATCGTGTTACAGGCAATGCAAAGAAATTTGCTAAAAATGCAAAGATCCTTCAGTTTGATATAGACGCTGCCGAGATCGATAAAAACATAAAGACAACAGCAAGTGTTGTCGGTGATCTCAAAGAAAGTCTTACCGATGTTCTTTCAAAGCTTGAGAAGGCAGATCACAAGGAATGGATGGAACACATCAAAGAATTAAAGGAGAAGTATCCTCTCGAATATCATAAAGATGTTCTTACGTGTCCTTATATCATAGAACAGATAGATAAGGCCACAAAAGGCAAGGCTATCATATCAACTGATGTAGGACAGCATCAGATGTGGGCTGCGCAGTTCTATCATTACACAAATCCCCGTACATTCTTATCAAGTGGTGGATTGGGAACTATGGGTTATGGCCTTGGTGCATGTATCGGTGCAAAAGTAGGAAATCCTGACAAGATATGTGTCAATATTGCTGGTGACGGTTGTTTCCGTATGAATCTTAATGAACTTGCAACAGCCAGCAGATACAACATACCTATAATCCAGGTCGTAATAAACAATCATGTTCTTGGAATGGTAAGACAGTGGCAGACTCTTTTCTATGACAAGAGATACTCAAATACTGTCCTTGAGGATAAGGTTGACTTCTGCAAGGTTGCTGAGGGATTAGGCTGCGAAGCGATTCTTGTAACAAAGAAGGAAGAAGTTCTTCCGGCAATTGAGAAAGCTATCAAGCTTAAGAAGCCTGTTGTTCTCAACTGCATCATCGAAAAGGATGAGAGTGTATTCCCTATGGTACCTGCAGGTGCTCCGATCTCTGATGCATTTGATGAGAAGGATTTAAAAGCTAAGAAAAACTGACATTGATGAAGAAGAACAAGAAACTGATCATCTTCATATTGATTGCAATAATAATGCTGGGCTTAATGTATTTAGGCCCGGCATATTATTATGCACATAATTATACAGATCAGAAATGTTATCTTTTCGGCACTTACATCAACGGAATCTATTGTACGGGACTGAGTGTTGATGAAGTCTATGAACTTATCCCTAAAGACTACAAGCCAAATAATACCGTAATGGTAATTAAAGACAGATCGTATATAGCTGATATGACAAAGATTGGATATGAATCCGATTATCGCACGCCTCTTTTGCAGATCTTAAATAACCAGAATCCCTATTTATGGTTTAAACAGATTGGAAAAGAAAACAGAGATCTGACCATAGAACCAGTTATCTCTGTAAGTGAAGACGGCTATAATTCCTTTTTTGATTCGCTCGATCTTAAGGAGGATAAGCCCACTCAAAACGATGTTTACATTGAGCTTACAGATAACGGCTACGAACTGATAGATGGCAAAAAGCCAATTCTTAATGCTGATAAAGTTAAGTCATATTTACTGGAGTCAATAAAAAACGGCACTGAGAGTATAAATATTGACGATACCTTTTATGAAACTCAGGAATACAGCATTGCTGAAAAAAATCTGATAGGCTATTTCGAAGAACTTGAATCACATCAGAGAAGACTCGTCACTTATGTTTTTGGTAAAGAAACCAAGAAGATATCAAAGCGCGAATGGGCAGAACTGATGAATACAGGTGATGAAATTGTAACGAGAATAAATCCCGATATGAAAGGGCGGGAGAATATCAGCTATACTATTGACGAGGATAAAGCTGCTGATTTTATGGGTGAATTCCTGGATGAGTACAACACCTACAACAACAGATATTTCAAAGGACATAACGGCGCCCTCGTTCATGTTACGAAAGGAAATTACGGAAATAAACTTGATATTCAGAGAGAAAAAAACTGGTTTAGAGAATTTGTAAACAGCGGCCTTGATTACGCTACACGGACACCTGTTTACCTCATCGAAGCCAAATATCGAGAAAAGAATGATTTTGGCGATACTTTCATAGAAGTCAGTCTTGATGAACAGTATATGTGGTATTACGTAGATGGTGAAATATATGTAGAAACTCCTATAACAAGTGGCAGCTATGCACACGGTGGAACAGATCCCAGAGTGGTTTATGTATATACTAAGATACCCAACAAATGGCTTACAGGACCAACATGGCACAGTTTTGTAAAGTATTGGGTTGCTATTCAGGGTGCTATTGGAATTCATGACGCATCATGGAGAAGCGTGTACGGAGGAGATGAATATAAGTACAACGGTTCACACGGTTGTATCAATACTCCTGCTGAAGCTATGAAGGAAATATACGATAAAGTCGAGATCGGTACCCCTGTTATTGTATATTCGATAGAAAAGAATGGTGTTAAAGAGGAATGATTGTAATAATTGCGCCTTGACGATACGAATTTATGATTGTAAAATAATGCAAGTGTGAATTCTACATGAATCGCAACTTATAAATGATTTTCATAGGAGGAAAAAAAAGTGGCAAGAGTATATAACTTTTCCGCAGGTCCCGCAGTTTTACCTGAAGAAGTATTAAAAGAAGCTGCAGAAGAAATGATGGATTACAGGGGAAGCGGCATGTCCGTTATGGAGATGAGCCACCGTTCCAAAGTTTATGACAATATAATCAAAGAGGCTGAAGCAGATTTAAGAGAGTTAATGAATATCCCTGATAATTATAAGGTTTTATTCCTTCAGGGCGGTGCAAGCCAGTTCTTTGCTGAAGTTCCCATGAACATGATGAAAAACAAAAAAGCAGGTTACATCGTAACTGGTCAGTGGGCTAAGAAAGCATATCAGGAAGCTAAGATTTATGGTGAAGCAGTTGAACTTGCTTCAAGCGCTGACAAGACATTCTCTTATATTCCAGATTGTTCAGATCTTCCTATCACAGACGATATGGATTATGTTTACATCTGCGAAAACAATACCATTTATGGCACAAAGTTCAAGACACTTCCCAATACAAAGGGCAAAGATCTTGTATCCGATGTATCTTCATGCTTTTTATCAGAGCCTGTTGATGTTTCAAAATATGCAGTAATTTACGGCGGTGTTCAGAAAAATGTCGGCCCTGCCGGCTGTGTTATAGCAATTATCAGAGAAGATCTCATTACAGATGATGTTCTGCCTGGAACACCTACCATGCTTAAATGGAAGACTCAGGCTGATGCCGATTCTCTTTACAATACACCCCCTTGCTACACAATCTATATCTGTGGCAAGGTATTCAAGTGGCTCAAGAAGATGGGCGGACTTGAAAAGATGAAAGAGCTTAATGAGCAGAAAGCTAAGATTCTTTACGATTTCCTTGACAGCAGTGAACTGTTTAAAGGAACAGTTGCTAAAGAAGACCGTTCACTTATGAATGTTCCTTTCGTAACTGGAAACGAAGAGCTTGATGCTAAATTCGTTGCTGAAGCAAAGGCTGCTGGATTCGAGAACCTCAAAGGCCACAGAAGCGTTGGCGGTATGAGAGCATCAATCTACAACGCTATGCCTATCGAAGGCGTAAAAGCTCTTGTTGAGTTCATGAAGAAGTTTGAAGCAGAGAATAAATAAGGAGTACGAAATGTTTAAGTATAATTGCCTTAATCCGATCGCTGCCATCGGACTTGAGAATTTTGACAGCAACTATGAAAAAACAGATGACGTAAATGAAGCAGAAGGTATTCTTGTACGTTCAGCAAGCATGCATGAGATGGAACTTTCCGATAAGCTTCTTTGTGTAGCTAGAGCAGGTGCAGGTGTTAACAACATTCCTCTTGATAAATGTGCCGAAAAAGGTATTGTTGTATTCAATACACCCGGTGCAAATGCAAACGGTGTTAAGGAACTTGTTTTTGCAGGTATGCTCCTTGCAAGCCGTGATATCACAGGCGGTATTGAGTGGGTAAAGAACAATGCAGGCGATGCCGAGATCGGAAAAGCTGCGGAAAAGGCTAAAAAGGCTTTCGCGGGAACTGAGATCCAGGGTAAGAAACTTGGTATCATAGGACTTGGCGCAATAGGTATAAAGGTTGCTAATGCTGCTACAAATCTTGGTATGACAGTCCTTGGTTATGATCCTTACCTTTCTGTAGATCAGGCTTGGAACCTTAGTCGTGCGGTAAAGCACGTTGTTAATGTAGATGACATTTATGCTGAATGTGATTACATTACAATACATGTTCCGCTTCTTGACAGCACAAAAGGCATGATCAACAAAGAAGCCATTGAAAAGATGAAGGATGGAGTTATAATCCTTAACTTCGCACGTGATCTTCTTTGCAATGAAGCTGATGTCATCGAAGGCATCAAGGCAGGAAAGGTTCGCAAATATGTATCAGACTTCCCGAATGCTACAACAGCCGGTCAGGAAGGATGTATTGTAATACCTCATCTTGGAGCTTCTACAGAGGAATCAGAAGATAACTGTGCTGTAATGGCAGTAAAAGAGCTTAGAGATTACCTTGAGAACGGTAATATTATCAACTCTGTTAACTACCCCAGATGCGACATGGGTATATGCACAAAAGCCGGAAGAGTTGCAGTATTCCACAAGAATATCGCTAACATGATTGCTAGCTTCACAAAGGTATTCGGCGACAACAAGATAAATATATCTGATATGACAAACAAGTCTAAAGGCGATTTCGCATACACAATGCTTGATATCGAGAGTCCTGCTACTGATGAGATCATCAATGCGCTTAAATCTATTGATGGTGTATACAGAGTTAGAGTAGTTAAATAATTCAAAAGATTAAATATTGTCTTTCAAAGCCATTCTTTTCATAAAGAATGGCTTTTTTGATTATAATAGATTTTTATTTCTTGATATGATAAAAGTAATACTAAAATACTTTTCTGTTTTGGAGAGCATATTTTTGTTTACTCGATTACAAATTAACTCAGTTATGATATAATTAGACTTGTTTTTTGGAGGTATAAATATGACAGCAGAAGATATCGAATTTTTAAATACCATTCAGGATTATGCAGATAAAGTAATGCCTGATATCGATCCTCAGAAAGTACAGATTTCCGAGCAGCTTCAGAAATTGAGACCCATAATTCAGGAACTCGCAATGAAGCATAAGATGTCTGTCGAGGATACATTTATTAAATATATGGATCTTGCAACCGAAAGAGCAGTTTCATATGAGAATAAGATGAACAGTGATTTTGATGGCGCCTTTGCGCAGCCAAAGATGCCAAATTATTAAGAATGGGAGTTTATTATGGCAAACATTAAACCTTTTAGAGCATACAGACCTGCAAAGGGACTTGAAGATAAGATTGCAGCTCTTCCCTATGATGTTTACAACAGGTCAGAAGCTAAGATTGTTGTTGACAATAATCGCCTCAGCTTTCTTGCAATTGACAGAGCTGAAACACAGTTTTCCGATGATGTATCAACTTATGACGACAAAGTCTATGATAAAGCAAGAGAGATGATCATTGACTGGATCAAAAAAGGAAGATTTGTTCAGGACGAAAAAGAGTGTTACTACCTTTACCAGGAAGAGTGGAGAGGCCGCAAACAAACAGGTATTGTTGGATGTGCTTCTATAGATGATTATCAGAGCCAGATAATCAAAAAGCACGAGAATACTCTTGCAGCCAAGGAACAGGACAGAATAAATCATATTGATCGCACAGGATTTCAGACAGGTCCGATCTTTTTATCATTCTGTTCAAACGATTCTATTGATTCATTTATAGAAAAATGCATTAAAAACGATCCTGTTTACGATTTTACAAGTGATGATGAGGTAACACACAGAGTATGGGTAATAGACATAGATGACGATATTACTTTTATCAGAGATTGCTTTTACAGAATGGACTCTATATATATTGCTGATGGTCATCACAGATGTGCCTCAGCTGTAAAGGTAGGTCTCAAACGCAGAGAAGAGGGATTGTCTGATGGTAATAGTGAATCAGATTATTTTATGTCTGTATTGTTTCCTGATAATCAGCTTGAGATCATGGATTACAATCGTGTTCTTAAAGACAAAGCTGATAAGAGCAGTGATGAGTTATTAGAATTGATCGGTCGATACTGTGATATCGAGAAAATGAACGAGAAATGTAAGCCATCTAAAAAAGGCGAAGTCTCAATGTTTATGGATGATACATGGTACAAACTCACATTCAAAAAAGAATATACAAGCAATGATGCTGTTGACGGTCTTGATGTTGCATTTTTGCAGACTTACATACTGGATGGTATCTGGGGGATAAAGGATCCGAAAACTGATTCAAGAATAGATTTTGTAGGCGGAATCCGTGGCCTCGATGAACTTGTAAGAAGATGCAATGAGGATTGTCAGGTAGCCTTTGCGATGTATCCAACAAACATCTCAGAATTGTTTGCAGTTGCCAATGAAGGCAGACTAATGCCGCCGAAATCAACTTGGTTTGAGCCTAAGCTCAGAAGTGGTCTATTCTTGCATGATATATCATAATAATTTGGTGGAACTAAAAAACGAAGGAGAAGGATATGAAAGATAAACTGTATAAGATGATGAGCTGGCCTCAGATTGAAGCAGTCGTATACGGTGAAGAAGGTAATCCGCAGACTATACTGGGCAGACATAATGTTTCAACTTACACGCTGTATCAGACATTCATGCCAACGGCCGAATCTGTTACTCTTTGTATTTCAGATGACAAGAAAAAATACCCAATGGAACTGGCAGATGAAGCCGGATTCTTCGCTATCGCAATCGTTGGTAAAGAAAGAAGAGATTATATATACAAAGTAGTGTATAAAGATGGTTCTACTGCTGAAATACATGATCCCTACGTATATGACGTTAAGCTTTCTAAAGAGGATGCAATCGCTTGGAACAAAGGTACAAGCTACGACGCATACAGATATATGGGAAGCCACGAGCTTGATATTGATGGTGTTAAAGGTATTGTATTCAGAGTATGGGCCCCAAACGCTATAAGAGCTTCTGTAATCGGAGATTTTAATAATTGGGACGGACATGCTCATCCAATGATGTTCGATGAAGCAACGGGTATTTACAGTCTTTTTATACCAGAGCTTTCGGTTGGTGTTGAATACATGTACGAAATATGTACTAAGGGCGGAGCTGTAAGCACGAAGTTCGACCCCTATTCGACAGTAATTGAAAACTCACATTCTGTAGTAGAATTTGAGTCGCCTTTCAGATGGACCGACAAAACATATCTAACTGAAAGAAAGAAAAAATCAGATAGCGATATAACAAATATCTTTGAAATAGACAATGATCTTTGGAACGCTGAATGCGAACCGCTTGATGACAAGAAGATTTCAGATCTTGCTCAATATGTATATGATGTCGGGTATACTCATGTGCTTATTAATGCCGCAAGTGATTATTTCTACTGTATGAATCCTGAGCTTGGATCAAGAGAAGTATTAAAGAAACTTGTCAATGAAATGCATAGCAAAAAGATCGGTGTTCTATTCAGATGGAATCCAACCTGCTTTGCGCCGGATGAGGAAGGTCTTAAGATATTTGACGGAACATATCTTTACGGTCATCTTGATGACAGAAAAAGATATAATCTGATGTTTGGATATAATTTCAACTATGGCAGAGAACAGGTAAATGTATATCTTATGTCAGCCGCTGCTTATATGTTCGAGGAGTTCCATGCAGATGGTCTTCATATTGAGGAGATAAGCACCATTCTTTATCTTGATTACGGAAAGAATGATGGCGAATGGATCCCTAATATGTATGGCGGCAATGAGAATCTTGAAGCTATAGATTTCTTAAAGAACGTTAATACAGTGTTCCACAGGAAATATCCCGGCATTATAACTACCACCAAGGAAACATGTATGTTCCCGAAAGTTACTTATTCTGTCAAAGAAGACGGTTTGGGGTTCGACTATATTTGGGATAACGGTTATTCCGAAGATTATCTTTCATTTTTAAGAGACGGTGACACCGATGTAAGAAAGATAACTGACAACATGGCATATGCATATAGTGAAAACTATATTCTTACCATTTCAAAGGAAGATGTCCTTGCTGCTAATGACTATGATTTTGAGAGAGTAGCTGAAGGAGCCGGCTTCTATGATTACATAGCATACGAAGATAGCGAAAAGCTTAAGGTAAAAAGAGCAACTCTCGCATTTATGATGGCTCGTCCCGGAAAAAAACTAGTTTATCTCGGACAGGATGAGAAAAGTATCTGTAGCGAACTTAATTCACTTTATAACAAGCTTCCTGCTTTCCACGTTCTTGACAGAAATCCCGAAGGTTTTGAATGGGTTTATGCTTTTTCAAGCGGTAATGGTGTAGTAGCTTTCTTGAGAAAAGGTGAGATTTTCAAGGATAATATCCTAGTAGTATGCAACTTCTCACGCGAATCATATGAAGAGTACAAGCTTGGAATAAGCTATGAAGGCAAATATAAGAGAATATTCTGCTCTGAAGAGAGTCGTTTTGGTGGTGATTACAAGATGGCCAACAAGAATGTCGAAACAGTTGATGAGGAATATGATGGCAAGGAGAGCAGTTTGACTGTCGGATTGCCAGCTTTATCTGTGTCATATTTTTCATATACTCCATTCATGGAAGAAGAATTCTTGAAGATTGCAGCCAGAAAAGCTGAAGTTATAAGGAAAGAACTTGAAGCCGAGGCAGAAAGAAGAGCCAAGGAACTTGAAGCTGAAGCTTTGAGAAAGGCAAAAGAGTATAACAGTCTCAGTAAAAGAAAACTAGTATAAACATGAATCAATATTTTTTAAAAATCGCGGAAGCATCAGTAAATGTTTTATACGATGCTTCTTCTGAAAGTCAATCAAATATCGATGAACAGTTTGGCATGCAGACTGTCGAGGATATAAGCGAGAACATAAAAAGCGGTGCTTTGCAGACATATCTCGATGAACTACCTGATAAACTGATTGCTATGGGGGTAAAAGTTTTACTTACATTTGTAATCATCATTGTCGGAATAAAACTTATCAATATGCTCAGAAAAACTGTAAGGAAGGCTCTTGAGAAGATCAATGTCGAAAAGGGTGTCATACAGTTTACTGATAGTCTCATAAAAGCAGTACTGACTATCCTTCTTGTTCTATGGGCAGCCGTTAATTTCGGAGTAGAAGCTACATCCATAGCTGCTCTTATTAGCTCAGTATCAATTGCAATCGGACTTGCTCTTCAGGGATCGCTCAGCAATTTTGCTGGTGGTATACTTATACTTCTTTTAAAACCATTTAAAGTTGGTGATTACATAAAGGAGGATACTCACAGCAACGAAGGTACAGTTAAGGAAATATCGCTTTTTTATACAAAACTTCTTTCTTACGATAACAAGACTATAGTCCTTCCCAACGGAATTCTTGCCAATTCAAGCATGGTTAACTTTTCAGACGAAGGCAAACGCAGGCTTGATCTGAGAGTTTCTATTTCATATAAAGCAGATATCAAAAAAGCCAAGGATGTGATAATGGATGTGATTGACAAATGCGATATGGTACTTGATGATCTACAGAAAATTGTATTTGTCGCTGATCTTGAAAACAGTGGAGTTGTTCTCGGCATCAGATGTTTTGCAAACGCCGACCAGTATTTCAAGACTCGCTGGAGCTTGCTCGAAGATATAAAATATGCTCTCGATGAGAACGGCGTAGAAATCCCTTATCCGCAGCTTGATGTACATCTTGATAAATGATTTTATCTTGTTTTTTTCTCGCTAGATGATATAATTGAGAAGATGCTGAAATAGCTCAGTTGGTAGAGCACTTCACTCGTAATGAAGGGGTCGTGGGTTCGAGTCCCATTTTCAGCTTGAAATAGTCCCGATTTAAGGGACTATTTTTTTACCTCATATATATAACACATAAATATCTAAATAACTTCAAAAACTAAATACACTTATTGAAAATTTAACGATAGGCAGTAGATTTATCCAT